>Ga0213862_10000012_pt1 | contig 65444 bp, 60 predicted proteins | sample PICome_7_FD_160092 | JGI IMG/M metagenome (GOLD analysis project Ga0213862, IMG submission 160092) | Coastal seawater microbial communities near Pivers Island, North Carolina, United States - PICO266 | ecosystem: Environmental > Aquatic > Marine > Coastal | place: USA: North Carolina... | reverse complement strand
TTATAATCAGTGATATCATGATGCCAGGAATAGATGGGCTGGAAGTGTGTAGGCAAGTAAAAAAAGACATTCAAATTAATCATATTCCCTTTATCTTGCTTTCTGCGAAAACCACAAATGAGTCTCGAGTGGAGGGGCTTCAAGCTGGTGCAGACGTGTATTTGATAAAACCCTTCAATATGGATGTTTTAAAAATGCAGGTTAGCTCATTACTTGAAAACAGGAAAAGAATTCACGACGAGTTTAAAAAAGCGCCTTTTGAACCCAATGCTGTAGAAGTTAAAGGATTTGACGAGCAATTTATCCAGAAAGTTATAGCTGAAATAGAACGCAATCTGGATAATGCGTCCTTTACTACAAACCTACTTGCCAAAAATATAGGGATGAGTAGAACTACTTTTTACAACAAGACTAAGGCAATAACAGGGCTGAAGCCAACGGAGTTTGTGCGTAACTACAGGCTCAAAATTGCTGCACAATACTTGGAAAAGGGGTTTAGTGCCAAAGAAAGCATGTATCGAACAGGGTTTAATACTGCTGGATATTTCACACAGTCTTTTAAAACCTTGTACAAGATGACTCCTTCTGAATACACAGCTCGTTTTAAAAAAGTGTGATCATCATTTTACCGTTAATGAAACGGAAGCCGTTTGGAGCGCATCAGAAGTAGCATGAACATCAATAGTGCCTGTTTCTTTTGTCGTTTTTACCATGAGCATACACAGCCCGTTAAATGCCTTACGTTGATTCGATTGGAAAGGCGCAGTTGAAGCTGGATCTCCATTCCCAACCGCTGCTATGATTCCCAAATCAGAAACAGAGAAATCAACCAAATGATCTGCGTTAGGGCATATATTACCATACTTATCCGTAATACGTACTGTGATAAACGAAATGTCCTGACCATCTGATTCAAGCACATCCCTGTCTGGAATAAGCTCAATTTTAGCTGGCTTTCCAGCTGTATTTATACGCTTTTCCGCAACTGCCACACCATTATTGTACGCAACAACCTTAAGTGAACCGGGCTGGTAAGGTACTTCCCACATCAATCGAAAGGGCGACATATGGGTTCCCTTATAACGACCGCCTTCCCAATCAATAAAATTAATAGGAATAGGCATTTTGTCTATTCCTTTCCGCTTTCTTCCAAGCGATTTTCCATTGACAAATAGTTCTACCTCCTCTGCATTGGTATATGCCACTACTGGTATAATTTCGGCTTCTCTGCCTTCCCAATTCCAGTGTGGTAGCACATGAACCATGGGAGCGGTAGTCCATTGACTTTGATATAAATAAAACCTGTCTTTTGGAAGTCCACACAGGTCCACAGCCCCAAAATAAGAACTTCTGGCTGGCCAATCACCGTTCCAATAGCCGTTGGTGGAATTGTCTTTCCCACCATAAGGCGTGGGTTCACCCAAATAATCAAATCCCGTCCATATGAATTCTCCTAAATTCTCAGGTGTTTTTTCCAATGCTTCAAATTCAATATCTGGTGGATAAGCCCAAGGCGGTCCGATAAAATCATAGCTGGTTATTTCCAAAGACTCGTGTTTTTTATACTTTTCAATGGGTAAGTGATAAGTTCCCCTGCTACTTACTGTACTTGAAGTCTCGGACCCATAAACAATCCAGTCGGGATGCTTTTCCAACACCTCTCCATACTTTCGGGGCTTATAATTCCAGCCAACCAAATCTATAGCATCAGCCATACCGTTTTCCATTGGCTTTCGATATTGGTTAAACCCTGCTGTAGTAGGTCTTGTGGTATCTTCGTCTTTACAAATAGCCACCATTTTTTTAGCTATTTCCGTTCCTTTTGTATTGAGCGACTGCTCTAAAATTTCATTTCCAATACTCCACATCACAACAGATGGACTATTTCTAAAAGCCCGAATCATATCACGTAAATCTTGCTCATGCCAGTCGTCGAAGTGTTTACTGTAATCGTTTTCCACTTTTGCCATTTGCCACACATCAAAAGCTTCTACTTGAATCATCAAACCCATTTGGTCACAAAGTTGTACTTGTTCGGGTGATGGAGGATTGTGACTTGTACGAATGGCATTTGCCCCCATGTCTTGCATGATTTCAAGTTGACGTTTGGTTGCTCGCTTATTTACAGCTGTACCTAATGGTCCCAAGTCATGATGCAAGCATACCCCTTTAAAACGAGTCTTTTTATCATTGAGCTTAAACCCAAAATCAGCACCATATGCTATGGTTCTTATTCCGAAAGTCGTTTTGTAGGTGTCCAAAACCGCATTCCCAAACTTAATTGTCGTCATGGCAGTATACAAGTTTGGTTTGTCTAAATCCCAAAGCATGGGTGTTTCAACGCTAATGGTTTGAATTGCCTCCACGGTAGTGTTTTGTTTGGTTTGAACTATACTGTTGGTATTAGCCACTTCTTTGTTGTTGGGGTCATAAATAATAGTCTGTAAGCTAACTTCTTTGTCATTATTAGCAATGTTTTTAATTTCTGTAAGAACACGCACTGATGCTTCGTTTTCGGTAATGTTTGGGGTAGTAATAAAAGTACCCCATTTGGGAACATGAACTTCATTGTTTATCTCGAGCCAAGTATTTCGATAAATACCTGCTCCTGGATACCACCTCGAAGAAAAGTCTTCTGGGGCCAATTGAACCGCAACAACATTTGATTCTCTATAATTTAAATGCGGACTTAAATCAACCGAAAAACCGATATATCCATACGGACGGAAGCCAACAAGCTTGCCATTTAGAAATACTTTTGCATTGTTCATGGCGCCATCAAAATGTAAGGTGATGTGTTTTCCTAATGCTGTTTTAGGGATGCTAAATTGTTTTCTATACCAGCCAACTCCATGAAAAGGCAGGCCTCCACTTCTTGCATTATATGATGAATCAAAAGGTCCCTCAATTGCCCAATCATGAGGCAAATCAAGTGTTCTCCAGTCAGAGTCATCAAAATCTGTTTCAGACGCGCCTTCCACAGCTCCTTTATAAAATTTCCATCCTTTGTTAAAACTTACTGGGGTAGTTGATATAGATTTATTACATGAGAGAAGTAGTACTACAAACATTAATAGCAATAAGCATCTTGATTTCATATGCGTTCCAATTAATTTGATTATTCAGGCTTAATTCTGCTGAGTTGTTCTGATTCACTATCCATGGTGTAGCGAACTACATTTAGTGCTTCAGTGCCTCTAGCTTTTATTAAGGTTTTGCTCCAAACGTAACGCATCTCTTCTACCTTATCTGTATGCACTTTGTTATTGGCTAAATTGTGTTGTTCGTCAGGATCATTTTTTAGATGATATAGCTCTTCATAAACTGCTGGCTCTTCGTTTAAGGGTCCCTCAATAAATGATTGATATACTGCTATTTGCGGGTCGTGGTTTGCATAGAGCATGCTAGTCATATTAACCTTGTATTTTTTGGCTGTATCAATCAAGTACTGAGCTGATAAATTTTCGTTCTTGTAATATCTAATATATTTCCACTCTTTGTCCTGTACGGCTTCACACCTTGGGTTTCCAAAATGAGTAGACCATAGGTTTTCGGTAAATAAAACATCACGAATTGGCACGTCATTTCCATTTATAAGGGTGTTTAAAGGCTTTCCTTGATAAGATTTAGGTACGGGTATTTCGGCATAAGTCAACATGGTGGGCGCTAAATCAATGGTTTGTACAAGCTGTGCGTTTTTCATCCCTCGACTCTTTTTCGGAGCATTAGGGTCATAAATAATCATGGGCACACGTGTACATACTTCATAACATAACGCTTTGCCTCCCAAGCCATTTTCACCCCAAAAAATTCCGTGATCAGAAGTGAAAATAATGATGGTGTTTTTATCTAAATTTTGTTCCTTAAGTGTTTTCCTAAGATTACCCACTAGTTCATCTATCCCTGTAACTGCTTGCATGTTCCGTATCATGCGTTCGCGTAAGTCTTGCTTATTGTCCACAAAATCATAGATGTTTTGCCGATCATTGGCATGCAATACATCTGCGGGTAGCTTTGGTGATCTAATTGCCTTTTTTTCTGTATAATATTTTGGGAGCGGAATTTGTTTATCCCGATACAAACTTTTGTACGTCTCAGCATCAGTAGGCAGCATCTTCATGGTACTTGTGCTTGCCCCATGCGGAAGATTAAAGTTAATACTTATACAAAAGGGCTTGTCTTTTGGTAGCCCTTTTAAAAAATGTTTTGCCCCTTCAAGTTTGTATTCATTACTCAGGAAGTCTGATGTTCCCTCTTTAAGTATTTCTATTTGAGTATCGTTTTGGGCACCTTTAAAAATGGTATGTCTGTTTTTGGGATAAAACGTGAGATGTCCATGACCTGCATACCAGTAATCAAAAGATGCTTCCATCACGCCTGATTTATATCCTCCAACCCCTATGGGAACATGGTTTTTGCCAATATATCCCGTGTAATATCCATTTTTCCGTAATACAACTGGGTATGAATCTTTCCACGCATCTTCTGCCACACTTGTTCCAGAGTTAAAGTTAACCCCGTGTTTACGTTCAAATTGACTTAAAAAAATGGATGCCCTGCTAGGTGTGCAAATAGCACTCGTTACATGAGCATTCGTAAATAAGATACCATCAGAAGCTAATTTGTCTAAATGCGGGGTTTGAATTAATTTGTTTCCTGTAGCGCCCAGCAAATCATAGCGATGATCATCTGTTAAAATAAATACTATGTTAGGCTGATTTCTTGATTTCTTTTGCGCAAAAACTGTTGAATAAAATGAATGAAGGGTTAATAAGAAAACAAGACAACCCACGAAATAGGTGTACTGTAGAAATTTACCAAATTTTTTTTTAATCATACCTAGCCTGTTCTTTCTTAGAAAGTGACTTTCTTCTGTATTCGCGAGTATCAGCTTCCTCTTTTCTAACATTGGCCATGTGTGGGTCAGTCCATTTGGGTGTGGTTAACTCGTCGTTCCAATTCTCATACAAATTAACTAATTGTGCTACAATCTCTGGATTTTCTGATGAAATATCGCTAATCTCATGGTGATCTTGTTCTATGTTGAAGAGCATTGTTTTGTTTTTATAGGCACTTTTCAAAAGCTTATATGCTCCTTTCCTAACAGCGTATTCTTTGCCATTGGCTACACGCCAATACAATGCCCGGTCTGTTAATGTTTTTCCATTAAAAGATAAATAGGGTAATAAATTGATGCCATCTAATTTGTCATTTACACCTGCTTTAACCCCAGCTGCAGCCATAAAAGTGGTAAATAAATCAAGAGATATAACAGGTTCATTAAATGTCTTTCCACGAGGCAGTTTTGCTGGCCAGGAAATGGCAAACGGAACCCGAATTCCACCTTCAAACAACATGCCTTTATGTCCTCTGTATGTACCGTTATTTGCCACATCTAAACGCCCCCCATTATCACTTAAGAAAACAATCATGGTATTGTCTCGAATATTTATTTCGGTAAGTAAATCAACTAATTGACCTATACCTTTATCAATTCCAGCAATCATGGCACCATACACACTTCTTTTTCCAAACTCAATATGGGCTGTTTTTTCTAAATACTCTAGCGTTGCTTGATCTGGGCTATGTGGGGCATTATAAGATAAAAACATAAAAAAAGGTTTTGTGCCATTATCTTTAATGTTCGCAAGAGCTTCATTGGTAAAGTCATCCGTTAAATATGTAAGCGCATTTGGACTTATGATGACATCGTTTCGTTGGATATGCATGCGCCCTTCCTTTTGTGGAACCCCCCAAAAATTCATATTTCCTCCAGAAAAACCAAACCAGTTATCAAAGCCTCTACGGTGTGGTAAAAAAGATGGATGGTCGCCCAAATGCCATTTTCCAATAGCGTAGGTGGCATATCCTGCCTCTTTCATTTTATTTGAGATAAAGACCTCATCCAAGGGAGTTCCCATAGTTTCGTTTTTTGGTGCAAAAGGAACATTATGCTCATGTCCAAATCGCTGCTGATAACGGCCCGTCATGAGCCCAGCACGGGAAGGACTACAGTAGGGGTGCGACACATAGCCATTGGTAAATACGATTCCCTCATTGGCTAATGCATCAATATTGGGGGTAAGTATATCCTCCGATCCATTAAATCCAACGTCTTTATAACCTTGATCATCAGTTAAAACCAAAATGATGTTAGGTAAAGTGCTTTCCTGCTTTTTTGAAGTAGTTTGTTGTGTACAACTACTCATCAACAGCGCAAACAGCAACACTACCTGTAGTTTCATTTTTTTAGCGTTATTTTATAAAGATTTCAATAACAGGAATTTCCACGTTAGGCTTGCGAACAGGAATATTTATAGTCAGATCTTTATTTCCATCATCTTGTTCATCATCTAACCAAGCCCCTTTTTTTGAACCTATCTTCAATTCTGATGCATCATTTAAAATTTGTGCATACTTAACCTTTCCAGCTAAGCCTGGAAGGTATAGTGTTTTAAACGGCCACTCCAACACATGTACATATAGCCTATTTGTTTCAGGATTATAAGTTAATAGACAATTATCTGGCGTTTCAAACTCTTCTGGTGCTGCGGTACACCCATATATTGAACGACTGTTGTATTTCATCCATTGATGTGTAGCCTCAAGGCGTTCAACAGCTTCGTCTTGAATAACGCCACGTGCAGTCGGACCAACGTTTAAGAGTAAATTTCCGCCTTTACTTACTGTCTCAATTAACATAACAATTGTTTGCCTACTACTTTTCCAGGAATACTGGTCTCTGTGATAACCCCATGAACCAGAAAAAGTTTGACAAGTTTCCCACGGGACTTTTTCCCCTTGAAAAGTAACCCAGTTTTTGGGCATAAACTGTTCTGGGCTTTTATAGTCCCAGCCGCCTTCTTTTTCCAAATCTAATCGATCATTGAGAACAATATTTGGTTGAAGTTTCCGAATTTGCTTGTATAGTGCCTCGGAATTCCAATATGATTTCCCCTTACCATTTTTTTTGTGTGGATAAGAAAAATCAGCAAACAAAACATCAATTTGACCATAGTTAGTCATAAGCTCTGTTATTTGATTCATAAGAAAGCGTTGAAACTTCTTCTTGTCTCGATTTTTATCATTTGCTATTTCCTCTTGGTTATTACGCTCTGGGTGTATATGTTCGTTAACCAAGAAATCTGGGTGATGCCAATCAATTAAAGAGTAGTACAAGCCTATCCGGATGTCTTCAGCCCTAAAGGCATCAATCAATTCTTTTAAAAGATCCCTTCCTATCGGTGCGTTTGTCACTTTGTAATCAGAGTATTTTGTATCATACATTGAAAACCCATCGTGATGCTTTGCCGTAAAAACAACGTACTTCATTCCTGCATTTTTGGCTAGTTTAGCCCACTCTTTGGGGTTATACAAGTCTGGATTAAAGTAATCTACATATTTTTCATAGTCCTTTTTAGAGATTTGTTCTCTGCTCATTACCCATTCGTGACGTGCTGGTAAAGCATATAATCCCCAGTGGATGAACATGCCAAATCGTGCTTGACTCCACCACTGCATACGCTCAACTTTGTCTACTTCTAGACTAAAATCTTTATCACTTTGAGAAACTAAAACAGTAGAAGTTGACAAGCATAATATTAAAAGAATTCTTAAATACTTCATGCGTTTAAATTGTTTTAGCAAATGTAATTTCCTTCCAAAAAAAATTTAGGCTTAGATGTTCCATGTTTTACTACAAATGTTTATTTGTGAACATTGGTTTTGTATTTGAGGGATTAGTTATGATTTAAAGGGGATAAGCATTAAACAAATAAATAAACAAATTTGATCGAAATGCGATGCCAATCAAATTTAAGATTAACCAATACAGATTAGAATAGTTTTTTTGGTTTTTTTCTTGATGTTAGAATTAAGTTCTTATTTCTATTAGGGTTTGTGAATGTTTACACCCCACAGTATGGATACATTTTAGTTGATGTAAGTTGCTATAAATTTCTTAATTTCTTTTCCCAAGCCCAAGCAGATGCTACGGCTTCGTCTAAGCTGCGTTTGGCTTTCCAACCCAAGACTTCATTGGCTTTTGAGGTATCAGCATAGGCAGCAATAACATCTCCTGCACGTCTCTTTCCGATTTCATATATTAGTTTTTTACCTGAAATACACTCAAAACTTTCAATAACTTCCAACACGCTACTTCCTTTACCTGTACCCAAATTGAATACTTCATAAGCATCTTTGCTTTTACGCCCTAAAATGCGTTCTAAGGCTACCACGTGTGCCTCTGCCAAATCCACTACGTGTATATAATCTCTGACGTTGGTGCCATCTGGAGTAGGGTAGTCGTTGCCAAAAACAGTAAGTTTTGGATAAAGCCCTGCTGCAGTTTGAGTAATAAAAGGTACTAAATTCTGCGGTTTTCCAAGGGGAAGTTCTCCAATCGCATTCGACGGATGCGCACCAATTGGATTAAAGTATCGAAGTGAAATTGCCCTAAAGTCTTCAAGTGCATTAACAGTGTCCACCAAGATTTCTTCCCCCACTTGCTTTGTGTTGCCATAAGGAGACATCGCGGGTCTCACTGGCGAGCTTTCTGAAATGGGAAGCTCGGTAGCTTCTCCATATACCGTACAAGACGAGCTGAAAATAAAGGGAATGGGTTTGTTTGAGTTTTCAATTTCTGCTAGTAAATTTAGCAATGATCCAAGGTTGTTTTGGTAGTAATCAATGGGTTTCTCAACGCTTTCTCCTACGGCTTTTGCGGCAGCAAAGTGAATGATTCCCGTGATGTTGTGGGATTTAAAAGCCTCTGCAACGCCCAAACTATTTTGCAGATTTAATTCTTGAAATTTTGGACTTGTCCCACTTGCTGCTTCAATGCCTTCTAAAACATCAAGGTTTGAATTGGACAAGTCATCTATAATAAGTACCTCGTGACCTTTTTCTTGTAGTGTTACTACGGTATGAGATCCTATAAAACCCAGTCCACCTGTTACTAAAATCATATTCTAAAATTGAAATACAAAAGTATGCATTTCTCTTTAGCCTTTCTTTTCATTATTTAACCATAAATTCACTTTATTTTCTAATAATGCTAATGGGATACAGCCTGATTCCAATATTACGCGGTGAAATGCTTTAATATCAAAATTATCGCCAAGTGTTTTTTCTGCCATGGCACGTAACTCCAAGATTTTAAGTTGTCCAATTTTATATGATAGGGCTTGTCCTGGGTTTGCCATATAACGTTCTATTTCAGACGTTATGGCATATTCTGGCTCAGCTTCATTGTCTAAAGAATAAGCAATAGCTTGTTCTCTTGTCCAACCTTTGGTATGTATCCCTGTATCAACAACCAGTCGAATGGCACGGTGCATTTCTGCACTTAACATGCCAAAATATTGATATGGGTCGTCGTACAGTCCAAGTTCTTGACCAAGTGATTCACAGTAAAGTGCCCATCCTTCGCCATATGAGCTGTACCAAAGTGTTTTTCTAAAGTCAGGTAGATCTGTATTTTCTTGTTGTAAAGAGATTTGAAAGTGATGCCCAGGAATAGCCTCATGTAAAAACAAATCTTCATCAGAAAAAATATTGTATTCCTTTACGTTTGGTATAGGCACGTAAAACACTCCTGGACGTGTACCATCTAGCGATCCTGGATTGTAGTGTGCACTGGCCGATTTTTCTCTAAAAGCTTCAACCCTGCGCACCTCAAAAGCAGTTTTGGGTTGTAACTCAAACAGGGCATCTACTTTAGCTTTCATCTTGTCGTGAATAGCGTTAAAGTTGTCAATGACTTGTTGCGCATCATCAAAAGGCATAAGTGATTTACGTGTACGCACATGATCAAAAAAGGCATTTAAATCACCCTTAAAGCCCACCTGTTCTTTGATGCGTTCCATTTCACTGCGTAAACGCGCAACCTCAGAAAGTCCAAGTTGATGGATTTCGTCAGCACTCATGTTCGTAGTGGTGTAGCGTCTAATAGCATAGTTGTAATAATCTTCTCCAAAAGAGTAGGCATCAAACCCGCTGCTGTTACGCCCCGCTTCTAAATATTCATCTCCCATATATGCTACCAAACTTTGATAGGCAGGTATGATTTTATTGGTGACCATACCGGAATAAGCTTTAGAAAGCTTTTCTTTTTGTGCTGCAGTAAAATCTTCTGGAAAATTGCGAGCAGGGGTATAGAAAATATTTTTTTCTAAATCGGCTTCAGTAATCGATGCTAACTGTGGAACAACCTTACGGATTAGTGATTTTGGTAATACTATACCGCGCTCAATACCTTCTTCCATGCGCGCTTTTGCACTTGACAACCAAACCACGTAATCGTTCACTCTTGAGAGCCAGTTTTCATAATCCTCAACGGTTTTAAATGGTTGTGCGCCAGTCCCTGTAGCCAATTGACCTATAGTAAGCTGTAAGGTCCACATTTGGTCAATGGGGAGTAATTCACTGGGAAATTCCATTCCCATCAAACTGGTTTCGCACTCCCACTTTAGTATTTCTTTACTCAACTTGTCTTCTACACGCAAACTTTTTTCATCTATATTTTTGAGCTGTTGCAGTATATCGCTGTAAAAAGCCTTGTGCTTGCTTATGACAGCATCTGATAGGTAATTTGGCAAATAATCGTTGTAGCGGCTGTCTCCTTGATAAGTAGCGCCAACGGGATTCATTTTTAGTGTTTCCTCATGATAGGTTTTCATTAGGTCTTGCAACTCTAGTGTTGGTGTCGAGCTCGTACAACCAGACATCAGGGCCAAAGTAAAAAGTAGTAACATGAAAGTTCTCATAGGGATAGAATTTATTTTAAATTAGTTTATATTGGTTATTGTCTTTATATCTCCTGCCAGTGCTTTGGCTAGAGGAATCCATTCTTTTAGGTTTACAATTCGTCGATCTTCACTGGGATGCGTACTTAAAAACTCTGGTTGTTTTCCTTTTGATTGCGCTTTCATGCGCGCCCAAAGCTTAGGTGCTTCTTCGGGGTTATACCCAGCAATTGTCATAAGCTCTAACCCGATTTTATCGGCTTCAGACTCGTGTTTTCTGCTAAAAGGAAGCATTCCTCCAACAGTGGTGCCTATACCATAGGCCATCATTATCCGTTCCCTTTTATGCTCGTCTTGATTTTTACTCACTTCAGCAGTAATCATACCGCCAGCTTGTTGAACTATCCCTAAAGACATGCGTTGTGCTCCGTGGTCTGCAAGTGCGTGGGCTACTTCGTGACCCATTATAGCAGCAATGCCGTCAGGGTTGTCTGCAATATCCATGATACCCGTGTAAAAAACGATTTTGCCACCCGGCATACACCAAGCATTTACTTGATCGCTTTTTACCAGATGATATTCCCAGTCGTACCCATCAATTAGGTTGGGTTGTCCTTTGTAGCTGAAATAGGTCTTAGCTGCTTTGGCAATATCTCTTCCAATACTTGATACAAGTTTGGCGTTTTCTGTATCACGAACTATTTCATGTTCGCTTAGAAAGGCTTCATATTGTTTAAGTGACATGGCAAAAAGTGGTTTATTGTTACCAAAAAAATTAAGTGTTTTTTTTCCCGTAAGTGTATTTGTTTTACATCCTACAACAATGGAAAAAAGGAGCAGTAGCGTTAATGTTAATTTGGAGGGTTTCATTAAAAATGATTTAACATTCTAAAAATAAGAAATTAAAACTTTTTATCTGCTATGCATTTGCAACTTGGCGTAAGTTTTTGATGGTTTCAAGGGGGTTATCTGATGAAAAAACAAAACTCCCAGCAACCAATACATCCGCACCAGCTTCAACCAAATCATTACAGTTTGTTGAATTAACACCTCCGTCAATCTCAATAAGTGTTGCTGCTTTTTTTGCATCAATCATTGCACGGAGCTTACGCACTTTGGGGTAGGTATTTTGGATGAATTTTTGCCCACCAAATCCAGGGTTTACACTCATAATACATACCACATCAATATCATTGATAACGTCTTCTAGTACGCTTACAGGCGTATGTGGATTTAACGCAACCCCAGCTTGCATACCTCTATCTTTGATGCTCTGTATTGTTCTGTGTAAGTGTGTACAGGCTTCAGCGTGGACAGTTAAAATATCAGCGCCTATTTGAGCGTAAGTTTCAATATAGCGATCCGGATCTACAATCATTAAATGTACATCCAAAGTTTTTTTTGTGAGTTGCGCTATGGCTTTAAATACTGGCATTCCAAATGAAATATTTGGCACAAAAACGCCGTCCATTATATCCAAATGAAACCAATCTGCTTCACTTTGGTTCACCATATGGATGTCACGTTCTAAATTGGCAAAGTCTGCTGCCAACATTGACGGTGCAATTGTAACAGTGCCCATTACCCTAGGTATGTTTTTAGAATTTTACTTCTCGAGGTATGTTTTAGCCTTCTGATGGCTTTTTCCTTAATTTGACGTACTCGCTCACGTGTTAAATCAAATGTTTCTCCAATTTCTTCCAAAGTCATGGGATGCTGGTTTCCTAAACCGAAATAGAGACGTACAACATCTGCTTCTCTTGGCGTCAAGGTTTCCAATGCACGCTCAATTTCTGTACGCAATGATTCGTGCATAAGTATTCTGTCGGGGTTTGGAGACTCACCACTTCGAAGTACATCGTATAGATTTGAATCTTCACCCTCTACTAGCGGAGCATCCATGGATACGTGACGTCCAGAATTTTTCATGGATTCTTTTACGTCAGATACGGTCATGTCGAGTTCCTTGGCAATTTCTTCAGCGGAGGGAACACGTTCGTGCGCTTGCTCTAAAAAAGCATACGTTTTGTTGATTTTGTTAATAGACCCAATCTTGTTGAGTGGCAACCTTACGATACGGGATTGCTCAGCTAGTGCTTGTAATATGGATTGACGAATCCACCAAACCGCATAGGAAATAAATTTAAATCCACGGGTTTCATCAAAGCGTTTTGCAGCCTTGATAAGACCTAAATTTCCTTCATTGATAAGATCAGGAAGGGTTAAGCCCTGATTTTGATATTGTTTAGCAACAGATACCACAAAACGCAAGTTGGCTTTGGTAAGTTTTTCAAGTGCGATTTGGTCACCAGCCTTAATACGTTGTGCTAGTTCAACTTCCATTTCAGCAGTAATCAGATCAACTTTGCCTATTTCTTGAAGATATTTATCTAAAGAGGCCGTTTCACGATTGGTAACCTGCTTTGTAATTTTTAACTGTCTCATTGCTTTGAATTGTATGAATGATATTTGTTATACGTGTATATGCCAACGAAGGTTACATTTAAAACAAAAAAATCCGTTAAAATTATTTTTAACGGATTTAAATTATTGTTTTGAGGTATTTAGTCTCTTTTTGGTCGACGGTTGTTTCCGCCGTTTCTTCTTCGGTCGTTACCACCTGCTGGTCTAGGCTTACGCTCTACATATCCTTCAGGCTTTTCTAAAAGTGCTTTTCTAGAGACCTTTTCTTTACGCGTTCGTGAATCTATACCGAAGTATTTCACATCAAATACATCACCCATGTTTACCACATCGGTAACGTTTTCTGTGCGTTCCCATGCCAATTCACTTACGTGAAGCAACACTTCGTTTCCAGGGGCATTTGTATATTCGACTACTGCTCCAAAGTCAAGAATTTTGATTACTTGAACTTCGTAAGTTTCACCAACGTCCGGTTTAAATGTCAGCGCATCAACGCGAGCAAGTACCTGGTCAATTCCCTCTGGTCCAGTACCTAAAATTTCTATAATGCCTTCGCCTGTATCCGGATCTTCATTAATAACGATAGTCGTATTGGTTTCCTTTTGAAGTTCTTGAATTACCTTCCCTCCAGGGCCGATAATGGCTCCAATATATTCGTTTGGAATTGTACGCATTACCATCTTAGGTGCGTGCTCTTTTACATCTGCTGCTGGCGCCTCAATAGTTTCATTCAGCTTATCTAAAATATGCATACGCCCATCACGTGCCTGCTTTAATGCTTGGATTAAAATATCATAGGGAAGCCCTTTGATTTTTATATCCATTTGACAAGCCGTAATGCCGTTTTCCGTTCCAGTCACTTTAAAGTCCATATCTCCTAGGTGATCTTCATCTCCTAAAATATCTGATAATACAGCAAAGCGTTCTCCATCAGAAATAAGTCCCATGGCTATTCCAGAAACCGGATTGGCAATTTGAACTCCAGCATCCATAAGTGCCATAGTACCAGCACAAACAGTAGCCATTGATGATGAACCGTTAGATTCCAAAACCTCTGAAACCACACGAACAGTATACGGACAATCGTCTGGCATTACCTTTTTGAGTGCACGTTGTGCCAGATTTCCGTGTCCTACTTCCCGACGAGATGTACCTCTTAGCGGACGTGCTTCTCCCGTACAAAATGGGGGAAAGTTATAGTGCAAGTAGAATGTTTCTTCTCCTTGTGCAGTTGGTAAATCGATCATGTTGGCCTCTCTAGAGGTTCCAAGGGTAACCGTTGCAAGTGCTTGGGTTTCACCACGTGTAAACACTGAGGAACCGTGTGTTGATGGTAGGTAATCTACCTCACACCATATAGGTCTAATATCAGTTGTTTTACGACCGTCGAGACGAATGCCTTCACTGAGTACCAGCTCACGAACAGCTTCTTTTTGCGCTTTACTGAAGTATTTGCCAATTAACTTTCCCTTTTCTTCAAGTTCTTCCTCAGAAAAAGTGGTTAACAAAGCTTCTTTTACTTCGCCAAAAGCAATACTGCGGTCTTGTTTAGAACTGCCCTTTTTGGCAATGTCATAACATTTTTGATAAGCAAAATCGTGTATTTGTTGTTGCAATGCATCGTCGCTTTCTTCAGCTTCGTATTCACGTGTTTCTTTTTTGCCAACAGCCTCTGCTAACGCAACTTGAGCTGCAATTTGAAGTTTGATGGCTTCGTGTCCAAAGCGAATGGCGTCTGCCATTACTTCCTCAGAAACTTCATCAAATTCTCCTTCAACCATAGTTACAGAGTCTGCACTGGCACCAATCATGATGTCAATATTCGACTCTTTAAGCTGCGCTTTACTAGGATTGATAATGAACTTGCCATCAAGCTGTGCCACTCGAACTTCAGAAATAGGACATTCAAAAGGAATATCTGATAACTGAATAACGGTTGAGGCCGCAAGGCCTGCAAGTGCATCAGGCATGACGTTTTCGTCGTGCGACATCAATTGAATCATCAATTGGGTTTCTGCATGATAGTCTTTTGGGAAAAGAGGACGCAACACACGGTCAACCAGACGCATGGTAAGGATTTCTTCGTTGCTGGGTCTTGCTTCGCGCTTAAAGAAGCCACCAGGGAATCGCCCTGCGGCTGCAAATTTTTCACGGTAATCTACCGTTAAAGGTAGGAAGTCAACTGGTGAGGCCTGACTGGCCGAAACAACCGTAGCTAATAGCATACAATTGCCGCTTCTAACAACGACAGATCCGTCTGCTTGTTTTGCAAGCTTACCTGTTTCTAGGGTAATAGTGCGTCCGTCGCCTAAGTCAATAGTCGAGGTATGTACATTGGGTATCATACTTTTTCAAATTTAAAATTAGTATCTGTGATGTTGTGTTGTGGTCGTAGATACCCTTGAAAAACCGATGATGCGGATGCTTTTAAGTGTTTACTTACGAATGCCCAATTCCTTAATCAAGGAACGGTATCGTTCTATGTCTTTTGCTTTTAGATAGTCTAAAAGGCTTCTTCGTTTACCTACCAACATTACCAATGAACGCTCTGTGTTGTAATCTTTATGATTGTTTTTCAGGTGACCTGTTAGATCGTTGATACGCTTTGTGAATAGTGCAATTTGTCCTTCCGTGCTTCCAGTGTCTTTTTCAGACTTTCCGTACTTTTTGAAAATTGCCGCTTTTTCTTGTTTATGTAACATGCCAATATTATTGTAAATGATTCTTATGCAACTTCAAGCTTATCTCGAAGATTGCAAATATAGCACTTTAATCGATTAGAATTACAGCTGTTCTTAAAGCGGTCGATTTAATATTAAATCGAGGTATAGGTTGATATTCTTTTTCAGCTCTTTTCGGTGAGTAATAAAGTCCAAAAAGCCATGCTCTTGAAGGAATTCTGCAGTTTGGAAGCCATCTGGCAGCTCCTGACCTGTGGTATCTTTTACAACTCTAGGTCCTGCAAAACCAATAAGTGCACCAGGTTCAGATATATTTATGTCACCCAACATAGCAAAAGAAGCCGTTGTTCCCCCAGTTGTAGGGTCTGTACAAAGCGATACATAAGGAATTTTAGCGTCGGCAAGCTGCGCCAGTTTAGCAGATGTTTTGGCCATTTGCATTAACGACAAGGCTGCTTCCATCATTCGGGCTCCACCAGATTTTGAAATCATTACAAACGGGATCTTCTTTTTAAGCGCATAATCTGCAGCACGGTAAATTTTTTCACCAACAACCGAACCCATAGAGCCTCCAATAAATGAAAAATCCATGCAGGCAACCACCATTTCATTTCCGTTGGAACGCCCAACAGCAGCCCTTACGGCATCATTGAGTTTTGTTTTTTTCTGTGCAGCCTTGACACGGTCTTTATAAGTTTTGGTGTCTTCAAATTTGAGCGGATCTTTGGATTTCAGCTTTTTGTCAAGTTCTTTAAATGTATTGTCGTCAAACAAAATTTCGAAATATTCTTTACTCCCTATGCGTACATGATAGCCATCTTCTGGAGACACGTAGAAATTTTCCGCTAGCTGCTCTGTATCTACAATTTTTCCAGTAGGAGACTTATACCACAAACCTTGTGGCGTGTCTTTCTTTTCACTGGTCTGCGTTTGAATTCCTTTTTCAGTACGTTTGAACCACGGCATAGGTTAAGAATTTTATCAAATATATAAAACCCTATGAATTACAACGTGTTCACGTTGTTCAGGTCTTCAAAGGCCTGCTCAAGTCGCGCAACAAATGCTTTTTCTCCCTCACGTAACCATACGCGTGGATCGTAATATTTCTTATTCGGTAAGTCATCTCCTTCTGGATTTCCAATTTGTTTTTGCAAATACTCTGATTTTTCTTGGATATAGTCGCGTACTCCTGACATAAATGCATATTGCATATCAGTATCGATGTTCATTTTGACAACTCCATAACTGATGCCTTCTCTAATTTCTTCAACAGTTGATCCAGATCCTCCGTGGAACACAAAGTCAATGGTGTTTGGACCAACCCCGTATTTTTGACTTACATGTGCTTGTGAGTTCATTAATATTTTTGGCGTCAGCACAACGTTTCCTGGCTTGTATACGCCGTGTACATTTCCAAATGCAGCTGCAATGGTAAAGCGTGGACTTACTTGTGATAATTCTTCAAAAGCAAATGCTACTTCTTCTGGCTGTGTATATAGTTTAGAGCTGTCAATGTCTGTGTTATCAACTCCATCTTCTTCACCCCCTGTAACACCTAATTCAATTTCAAGTGTCATGTCCATTTTAGCCATGCGCTTCAAATAGTTCTTGCAGATTTCGATATTTTCTTCGATTGGTTCTTCAGAAAGGTCTATCATATGCGAGCTGAAAAGTGATTTTCCAGTTTCTTCGTAATGCTTTTCACTAGCATCAAGTAGACCGTCAATCCATGGAAGTAATTTTTTGGCAGCGTGGTCTGTATGAAGGATAACACTTACACCATATAGTTCGGCCATTTGATGTACATGCTTGGCTCCAGCAACAGCACCGGCAATAGCAGCCTGTTGATTTTTGTTAGACAAGCCTTTGCCAGCGTTAAACTGGGCACCTCCATTAGAGAATTGAATGATTACGGGTGCATTTAGCTTTGCTGCAGTTTCTAATACGGCATTAATGGTATCCGATCCAATTACATTTACTGCGGGAAGTGCAAATTGTTTGGCTTTTGCTAAAGCAAAGATTTCTTGAACTTCATTTCCAGTGGCTACGCCTGGCTTTACGGAATGCGACATGTTGATTATTTTTTTATTGGTTGGGCAAAAGTAACAAACTATTATGGGCTTAGAAAGGATAATTTATCCCAAGTGTAGGATTTGCGTTTTTTAGCTGATAATTCCAATTCCATCGGTTCCCTTTTGGCAATACGGGATTGTGTGTTTTAAAGCCCATATCAAGCCTTAATAAGAAAAGACCAAAATCGTATCTAAATCCAAAACCAGTACCCACCGCCAGCTCATCTAAATCCCGGAAACCATCGAACCTTCGAGCAGATTCATCGACGTTGTCGGCTACATTCCAAATGTTTCCAGCGTCAATAAATAGCGCGCCCTTGAAAGCCCCAATAAGGTCAAAACGGTACTCAACGTTGAAAGATATTTTAAGGTTTGCCTCGTTAAATTCATTTCCAGTATCACTAGATCCAGGCCCCAATCGATATACTTCCCAAGCCCTGTTGTCATAAGCCCCACCACCAAAAAAAGATCTGTTAAAGGGGATGTTGTCTGCATTGCCATATGGGATTGCAGCTCCAGCAAAAGCCCTGATGGCCACTACCTGATTCTCGCTCAAAGACCAATGGTTGACAAAATCTGTCTCTAATTTTATAAACTGACTAAAAGGGACTTCAAATAAAAGGTATTGTCCGTTTTCTTGTTTCCAATTAAATGACTTTGCCAAACTTTTCAGCAGATTCCCAGACCAACTAAGATTAGCCCTAAACTGCATAAATTCCCTATCAAAAATACCTTGCTTGGAAGAGCTAAAAAAATTAATGCCCGAACTTATAATTAGATTGTTTTGCGTGAGTCTCCTTCTGCGTTCTTCAATACGCTGTACTCTTTGGTAGCTTGGATCGCTATCCAAAATGCTGGTGCTGCCATCCAGCACGTCACCAATAAAAGACGCTGTTCCTTGTGGAATGATGAGCCTCTCGTTTACAAGATAATTTGGGTTTGTATTGGTGTTTGCTGCAATTTGATTTAATTCCCCATAAGCATTGGTGTAAACTCCGAAGTAATTTGCTTTGTTTTTATTATTTACAAACTCAACGTCCATCAAAGAAAAGGTCCATCTGCGGTTTTCTCTCGGGTTCCACTTGTATTGTATGCTTCCGTTTAAACTTTGCTTGTCTAGACCGATGTTTTCTTGTGATCCCACACCTACTCTTAAGATGGTAAGTGGCGCAAGGTTTTGTTTGTTGATTTTAGTGCTAAAGGGCAATAAAAACTGGGGCGCTCTTAATTGAATATCAAAGCCATACTCAGAAATGGCAACATCGGCTGAGCGACCAAATGAACCTCTAGCACCCAACTCCAAGGTTTCGGCCCCTTTAAAGACATTTAAGACGCTTAAGCCAGAACTAAACGCAATACCTCGTTTTAAGATGTTGGATTGGGTTACGTCCAAGGCAAAGTCCAGCGAATATCTTTTTTTAGGCATCAAAAAAATGGAGGCGTCTAAAAGTGTTTCATCTTCATTTGCATATTGATATCTAATGGTTGGATAATCAAAACTTTGTAGCCTATTGAGCTGTTTAAGCGTTGTGCTTCGTGACGTGTCGCTGTACGGCTCATTTGTTTTAAAATCAATGGATTCGCGTAATAGCTTGCTGTTGTATTTCATTTTGCCTTGACTGAAAATGGTCATTCCATCAAAAACTCCAATAGAATCATAAGCTTCATTACCTGTATTACCTGCTTTGCCCAATAAAACTGCAACGGTATTCATTTTTGAAATTTTATACTCTTTTGGCACAGGATTTCCTTCTTGGTTTTCGATATAGTTTCGAATGTTAAGTTGTACAGGCAAACGATAGTCGATTCCAGTTGAATCTACACCAACGCTGTAATCAATGGAGTTAAGCTGAAAAGGATAAACCCCCGCATTTCTAAATAATTCAGACAACCTGTTTCGCTCTTGCTCAAATGCTGTAGTCCGAAAACGGTCTCCTTGCTTGATTTTGCTATCCGTTTTGTTAGCCGCATATATAGAATCTAAAACAGGACTTTGAATATTGGTTTTAATACTATCTATGAAGTAGGGCGTATTGGTGCTGACATTATATTTTACGGAAGCATTTCGGTTGCTCAGAGTAGTAGATATTTCTACCGTAGCATTGAAATACCCTTCATTTGAAAAAAAGGCGTTTAACTTTTGAGCAATTATTGTAGTAGATAAGGAGTCTGAAAGCACAGGAGCTTCTCCCGTTTTTCTTTTCCATGCATGAAAGGCACTTTTGTAAGCCTTCATTTTTTTTACTTGCTTTTCGGACCAAATGGCATTCATCCTTTTTTTTCGGTTTGGCTTTTTGGCAAGCCAATTTTCAAAGGCACTATCTGTACTATCCTTTGCGGATTGATATAGCAATAACCCAAATGGAATCCCTAAAAAACGATTATTAGGCTTAGGCTGAACAATATTTGCAACCGTGTCAACAGCCAGTTGGTTATCAACAAACACAGAGTTTTTACGCAACAATATACTATCCTCTGGCAAGTTGCGAATAGCAGAACATCCCACTGTTATGCCCAAAAGCACAACAAAACCTAGTATTTTTGAAAATCTTGTGGTCAATAGAAAAGTTGTAAAAGTCAAAAATACACCAAATACATGGTTAGCAAAAACGAACTAAAACAGTTGGGTCAATTAGGACAAAAAAAATTCCGAGAACAACGGAGTCTTTTCCCTGTTGAGGGTAAAAAAGCCATAACAACATTTCATCAAAATGGATTTGAGATGAAATACTGTTTTTCACTTGAAACAGCCCAAATAGGAGGCGTTGACGCTACAAAAATCAACGTTTCTGACATGAAAAAGCTGAGCAATTTGACTACCCCTCCCAATGTTTGGGCGGCTTTTTCACTTCCAAAACCAACCCATTTTACCCCCCAAAATATCAATATTGCGCTTGACGGCATCCGTAATCCGGGTAACCTTGGCACCATCATCCGTTTGTGCGATTGGTTCGGTATTGCTCATCTACTGTGTTCATTAGGTACTGTAGATTGTTTTAATCCCAAAGTAGTGCAGGCAAGTATGGGCTCCTTAGCGCAAGTGCAGTTGCATTATGTTGATCTTTTAGATGCATTTAACACATATGAGTTGCTGCCAGTTGGGACTGACATGAATGGGGAAAATATATATAATGCTACCATTCCTCAAAACGGTGTATTGGTTATGGGAAATGAAGGCCAAGGAATTTCAGATAGAATTAATGCTGATATTAAAAAAAATATTAGCATACCTGCTTATGGAACTCCTGCTGCTGAAAGCCTTAATGTTGCTATAGCAACAGGCATTATATTAGCCGAATTTAGCAGAAGGGGTTGAGCTACTCAAAAGTAAACCGCAAAAATATACCTCGGCTTTTCATGCTCGAAATATATCGAGTGTAAGCACTATTGATATTTTCATCGTGTACAATTTCGTTGCTAAGTGCAAAAAAACCATGTACAGAGGTTGTGAATTTAAAGTAGGGCAAGTAAACATCCGTGCCGACAGCAAATTCCCAAGCATATACATCTCGTTTCATTCTAAAGGTCCCCGAACTGTTATCCTCTGAATTCGTTTCCTCACTAGTAATATTTATATTGTATGAAACACTACCCATCACAAAAGGACGTGCATTCCGAATACGCCGTGTGTTTAATTTTATACCCACTGGGAAACGCACATAATTAGACTTTACAATTCGCTTAATGAGGGCTTTGGTAAAGCGTGGATCCTTTTCGGAAAAAGGAAACCTAATTTCGCGCTCAACAAAGGCAACACCAGGGTGAAAGCGAATATTTAAGAACTCATTGATTCGATAGTCGGCCAAAAGCCCCACATCAAAGCTTGGCTTTGGCTTAACCGAAATGCGAAAAGGTGTACCATAATTGGTTGGGAGGTAGTCTACTTTAGCTCCAACAGCGTTTAACCCTAAATAATAGCCGAAACGAATTATTTTAAAGTCATCTTCTTTTAGATTTTCTATTTTATCAAACTGTCCATGTAGTGAGGCCACAGAACAAAACGTAATAGCCAAAAAAAATAATGAGTATCGAAGGTTCATTTTTGAGCAGTATATAAAGTAACAACACCACCTGTTAAGGGTTTGTGTGTTACTCTAGAAAACCCAACTTCTTGTAATTTATTGCACATCTCCTTACCATTTGGGAAGTGCGCTGCAGATTCACCGAGATAGGTATAAGCTCCCTTGTCTTCTGAAAAAATTTTGCCCATCGAAGGTATCAGTACTCTAGACATGATGTAATGGGCTTGACGCATGGGGAATATTTTCGGCTTTGATGTTTCTAAAATATATAAGCAACCGCTAGGTTTAAGCACACGATACATTTCGTACAATCCTGTCTGCAAATTAGCAAAATTTCGAATCCCGAAGGCTACCGTTACCGCATCAAATTGTGTATCAAAAGGCAATTTTTCAGCATCGGCAACATGAAGTTTTATGCGGTCTTTAAGCTTAAGCTTGTCAAGCTGCTTGTCTTGTACGGCTAGCATTTGTGTCGAAAGGTCAACTGCATCAATTTTCAGCTTGGGAATCTTGCTCAAGGCAATGGCAACATCGCCGGTACCAGTGGCCACATCTAGGACATGTACGGCTTTTTGTTCTCGAACAAGCTTGATAAGCCGCTTGCGCCACCCCTTGTCTAAGCCAAGTGAAAGCACGCGATTTAGATTGTCGTATTTTTGTGCAATACGATCAAACATCAGCGTTACTTGCTCTTTTTTTGAAAGATCAGAGTCAGTGTAGGGAGTCACATTTTTACGCATAGTTGGCAAATGTAACTATTATCTATCGAAGCTGTTTTATTTATACCGAACAGAAACTTCCTATATTTGCACATATAATTTCTTTCAAAGATGAATATTGCCATCGCTGGCGCTAGCGATATCGGATTTCACTTAGCCAAATTACTTTCGTTTGAGGCACAGGATATTACCCTTATTGATGCCGACAAGGAACTGCTAAACTACGCCGATAACAACCTAGACCTTCGTGCAGTTAAGGGAGATCCTTCTGCCTTAGCCACACTTAAACTTGCTGGTGTTGACCAAGCAGATATGATGATTGCTGTTACTCCTTCTGAGACCACCAACCTTATGTGTTGTTTGCTGGCAAAACAGTTGGGTTGCAAACAAACCATAGCACGCGTTACCGATATTGATTTTGAGAAATATAAAAACGATGTTGATTTTAAATCTTTGGGAATAGACGAGTTGGTTTCTCCTGAAGAGTTAGCTGCTGAAGAAATACAATTGCTTATCCATCAATCCGCATTTGAAAATAGCCACGAATTTGAAGACGGTGCACTCACCATGATGGGTACTACATTGGAAGACGATGCCCCCTTTATTGGAAAAACGGTCCGTGAGGCTGCTGCAGTATTCCCTGGGGTTCACTTCATGCCTATCGCTATAAAGCGAATTGAGTCGCATAGTACCCTAATTCCAAGAGGAGATACTTGTTTTGAAAAGGGGGATCAAGTATATTTTACAACATTACCACAAGGTGTTTCAGAATTATATAGTCTTACAGGTGAAGTTAAAAATAAAATCAAAAATGTAATGATTTTGGGCGGAGGCCGCGTTGGTCTTAAAACAGCTGAAGATCTTTATAAGCGCGGCATAAATGTTAAGCTTATTGAGCTTGATAAAGAACGCGCCATTGAAATGGCCGAACGCCTACCCGACACCCTTATTATTCATGGTGATGGACGTAATGTTGAGTTACTTCTCGAAGAAAATCTAGACGAAATGGATGCCTTTTTAGGGGTAACTAACGATGCTGAAACCAATATCATGTCCTGTTTAATGGCCAAATCTAAACAAGTGCCAAAAATTATCGCACTAATTGAAAACATGGATTATTTTGATTTGACCAAATCCATCGGAGTTGATACCCTTGTTAACAAGAAAATGTTAACTGCAAATACTATTTTTAGATATATCAGAAGGGGTGAGGTTATCGATTTGGCTAAACTTAATAATATGGATGCTGAAATTGTGGAGTTTAAAGTAAAACCAACTGCCAAGGTGATTGGCAAAGCAATTAAAGATTTAGGCTTCCCGAAAACAGCTACCATTGGGGGTGTGATTCGAAACGGTGCAGGAGTAATTGTACTCGGTGATTTTGTCATTCAAGAAGGCGATCTTGTTTTGGTTTGTTGTTTGCCGAAATCGATTAGACGGGTAGAACAACTTTTTCTTTAGGTCATGAAGGGATTCAATCTCAAACTTATTGTACATATTCTAGGGCTGTTGTTGCTGTTCAATGCTATTTTTTTGGCAATCACCACCCTGTTCAGCTATTTGCAAAATGACGGGATTACTAACGGATTGCTAAAGGCTCTTGTAATTAATGTTATTTTTGGTGGTTTGGCCCTAGGGCTTACAATAAATCATCGCAAAGAGATTAAAAAGCGTGAAGGCTATATTATTGTTGCTTTTGGGTGGTTAACTATGGTCGTCTTTGGAATGTTTCCTTATCTTTTTACCAACGTAATTACGTCCTGCACAGATGCCTTTTTTGAAACCATGTCCGGGTATACGGCAACAGGAGCCACAATTCTAGACGATATAGAAGCCTTACCAAGAAGTATGTTGCTTTGGCGTTCTCTAACCCACTGGATGGGGGGGATGGGTGTTATTGTTTTGGCCATTGCCATTTTCCCGTTGCTTGGAATTGGAGGCATGCAACTTTTTAGTGCTGAAGCTCCAGTATTAAGTGGAGACAAATTGCATCCGCGCATTAGCGATACTGCCAAGCGATTATGGCTTATTTATGTGGGCCTGACGCTAACCAATGCTATATTACTTTTTGCTTCAGGAATGCCGCTATATGACGCTATTAATCATGCCATGAGTATTATGGCTTCTGGAGGGTTTTCAACTAAAAATGCCAGTATTGGATATTGGAACCACATGCCACTTATTCAATACATAACCATCTTTTTTATGATTTTGGCTGGTAGCAACTTTGTGTTGCTTTATTACGCTATTAAAGGAAAATTTAAACGCGTTTTTGCAAATACTGAATTTAGCTGGTATACGGGATTTATTGCGGTTTTCGCATGTATAGTGATGGCTTCTATTTTGCGTCAAGGCTCTTACGTAAATTCTGATGCTAGCTTTTTTGCTGTTTGGGAACAATCTTTTCGCCACGCCTTGTTTCAAGTAGTTGCTGTAGTCACTACGACAGGTTTGGTAACTGCTGATTTTACGGCCTGGACTCCCTTTGTTACTATGTTATTTTTTGGGCTGATGTTTTTAGGCGGGTCGACAGGATCAACATCTGGTGGGGTAAAAGTTATGCGCCACTTGATACTTATCAAAAACGGTTTTTTAGAGTTTAAGCGCGCCTTACATCCCAATGCAATTTTGATGGTTAGAATGAACAAGGTTACCATTGATCAGTCTATTGTTTACAATGTGTTGGCTTTTTTTATTCTTTACATGATTCTTTTCATCATCGGTGCAGGTGTGTTGAGTTTCCTTGGCTTGGACTTTACTACGGCTATTGGTGCAGCAGCTAGTACACTGGGCAACGTTGGACCTGGCTTGGGTGATGTTGGGCCTGCAAGTACATTTTCTTCACTCCCCGATTTTGGGAAGTATTGGTGTGCCTTACTGATGCTTCTTGGAAGACTGGAATTGTTTACTGTTTTGATACTCTTTACACCATATTACTGGCGTAATCACTAGCTTAGCGCTACTTTGATGCGTCTGATGGCTTCTTCAATTTCTTCTAAAGAAGCTGCATACGAAATACGAATATTGTTAGGACAGCCAAAGGCATCGCCAGTTACTGTTGCTACGTGAGCTTCTTCTAAAAGATACATGGCAAAGTCAGAGGCGTTTTCAATCATAGTACCGTTTAATTTCTTTCCAAAGAATGACGAAATATCAGGGAAAATATAAAAAGCACCCTTTGGTACATTTACGTTAAAACCTTCGATGTTTTCAACCAGTTCTATGATACGTTTACGTCGAAAATCAAATTCATCGACCATGTATTTTATCTTACCAACAGGAGCACAAACAGCTGTAATGGCAGCACGCTGCGCAATACAATTTGTTCCGCTCGTTATCTGTCCTTGCATTTTAGTACATGCTTTTGCTAACCATGAAGGACCACCCAAATAGCCTATTCTCCAGCCTGTCATGGCAAAAGCTTTTGCTAAGCCATTGACCGTAATAGTTCTGTCAAACATGCTTGGGATGGCAGCAAAACTAAATGGCGTTTCATTGTCATAGTTGATGTGTTCGTATATTTCATCTGAAAGCACATAAATGTTGGGATGTTTTTCCAATACTTTGGCTAGTGCCTCGTATTCTTCCTTGCTATACATCGACCCGCTGGGGTTGTTGGGCGAGTTGAGCATTACCAATTTAGTTTTTGGGGTAATGGCAGCTTCCAACTGGGCAGGTGTTATTTTAAAATCGGTTTCGATGTCAGAGCGAATTTCAATAGGATTTCCTTCCGCAAGAATGACTATTGCAGCGTAACTCACCCAATATGGCGCTACTAAAAGCACATCATCTCCTGGATTAATTAGTACCTGAACGGCATTCGCAATAGATTGTTTTGCGCCAGTTGATACCACAATTTGATTTGGTGCATAGTCAAGACCGTTATCGCGCTTAAACTTTTCGCAAATGGCTTCTTTCAGCTCTACATATCCATCAACAGGGGTGTAACTATTATAGTCGGCATTGATGGCTTCAATAGCAGCCTCTTTGATAAAATCGGGGGTATTGAAATCAGGCTCTCCTAAACTCAATCCAATGATGTCTTTTCCTTCATTTTTTAGTTCACGAGCTTTAGCTGCCATTGCCAAAGTAGCTGATGCAGGTAAACTCTTAATGCGTTCGGATAATGCTTGACTCATGTGTAAAATTTTTGCCAAATATAAACGCTATAAAAGAACAAGCATAAAATTTTAATTAACAGCTTCCTTATTTTTGTAAAAATTATGCATACAACAATCAAAACATATTTTCCCGATCTAAGCGAAAAACAGCAAGAACAGTTCGTGAAACTTAAGCCACTTTACGACCTGTGGAACCAACAAATAAATGTGATTTCACGTGCCGATATGACGCACTTCTATATCCGTCACGCACTCCATTCGCTAGGTATTGCCAAGGTGCTGAGGTTTAAGCCTAAATCTAGTGTTTTGGATGTAGGGACCGGGGGTGGTTTCCCAGGGATTCCACTCGCCATAATGTTTCCAGAGACACAGTTTACCCTAGTAGATTCTATTGGAAAAAAAATTAAAGTAGTGCTAGCGGTTGCAGAATCCTTAGCGCTTGACAATGTTAAGGCTTATCACAAACGAGCCGAAGACGTCAGTGGTACTTTTGATTTTGTCGTCAGTAGAGCTGTTACACGTATGGATCGTTTTGTGCCCTGGGTACGGCACAAAATTAATCCTAAAAGTACGCATGCGCTTTCAAACGGAATTCTCTATCTAAAAGGAGGTGACCTTAATGAAGAACTCATCCCTTATCCAAAAGCCAAAATCTATGATTTGGATGGGCACTTTAAAGAAGTTTTTTTTGAAACCAAGAAAGTGGTGCATTTGCCGCTTTAATCCATACAGGGGTAGCGATAATCTGTAGCTGGAACAAGGGTTTCTTTTATTAACCTTGGTGATACCCAACGCAATAGGTTTTGCGCTGAACCCGCCTTGTCGTTGGTTCCCGATGATCGACTGCCCCCAAAGGGTTGCTGCCCCACAACAGCGCCACTTGGCTTGTCGTTGATATAGAAGTTTCCAGCAGCATGGCGTAATTTTCCTGATGCGTATTCAATGAAATTTCGGTCTTGTGCTATAATTGCACCCGTAAGCCCATAATCTGAAGTAGTGTTTACCAGCGCTAAGGTGCTTTCCCACGCCTTGTCCTCATAAACATATACCGTGACAACAGGTCCAAATAGTTCTGTTTCCATAGTGGTGTAGTGCGGATTCGTGGTTTTGAGTAAGGTGGGATGTATAAAATAGCCTTTGCTTTTGTCATAGGTTCCTCCAGCAAGCACTTCAACTTCATCCTCTTTTTTTGCTTGTTCAATATACCCAACTAGCTTATCAAAAGCATTTTCATGTATGACTGCAGTTATAAAGTTATTCATATCCTCAGGTGAACCGATTGAAAAGCTTTTGATGTTTTCCACTACTCCAGCAATTATTTCATCGGCAATAGAGGCAGGGAGATAGATGCGTGATGCAGCTGAACACTTTTGTCCTTGAAATTCATATCCACCACGCGTGATGGCCGTTATCACGGTTGGAATATCGGCTGTGTGATGTGCAAAAATAAAATCCTTGCCACCTGTTTCGCCAACAATTCTTGGGTAATTTTTGTAACGTGTAAGCTTGTTTCCAATCTGTTGCCACAAATGTTTAAAGACTTCTGTAGAACCTGTAAAGTGCAGTCCTGCAAATTGCGGGTGATCCAACACTATATCGGATATCATAACGGGGTCCCCTGATACAAGGTTGATGACACCCGGAGGGATTCCTGCTTCTTCAAAAATATCCATGATGATTTTGGCAGAAAACATTTGATGATCGCTAGGCTTCCAAACCACAACGTTGCCCATGAGAACAGGCGCAGCACAAAGGTTACCAGCAATTGCAGTAAAATTAAAGGGCGTCACGGCATAGACAAACCCTTCAAGTGGTCTGTACTCTACGCGGTTGATAACACCACTTCCTTGTATGGGTTGTTGTGCGTATATATCCGATGCAAAAGCAACATTAAATCTTAAAAAATCAGCAAATTCACAGGCGGCGTCAATTTCAGCCTGGAAGATATTTTTAGATTGTGCCAGCATGGTCGAAGCATTAATCTTAGCTCGGTACGGCCCTACAATAAGATCGGCTGCCTTGAGCATTACGGCTGCACGATGTTCAAAAGAGGTGTTTTCCCAATCAGGGCTTGCTGCAAGTGCAGAATCAATGGCTTGCGTTACATGTGTTGCTTCAGCTATGCTAAATCTGCCAAGTGTGTGTTTGTGGTCGTGAGGCGGCGACATTCTTGCAAGCATCTTAGTCGTAATTTTCTTACCACCTATATACAGGGGTACGTCAATATTACTGTTGTATAGTGTTGTGTATGTTTCTAATACTTCTTTGCGTTCAGGGCTATTTTTTTTATAGTTCAGAACAGGCTCGTTAATTGGTCTTGGAACTGAGAAAAAACCGTTTTGCATAAAAAAGATATTTAATGGTTAGTTTAGTGCAAAAGCAGGGCTTAGCTCAAACTTAGGAATATAGGCACGAAATTTTTTAGTCGAAGCTAAATTAATCATGTCATAGTGTCCTTGCATGGCCCCAATAGGCGAGCTTAACAAGCATCCCGATTGATAGTTATACACTTGCCCAGGTTTAATAACTGGCTTTTTTCCAACCACACCTTCTCCATCAACAATAACCGTGGGCTTTAGGGAATCAAAAATTTTCCAGTGCCTTGATTGGAGTTGAACAGCGTCTTTTCCGTGGTTGGATATGGATATGCGATAGGCAAATGAATAGTGCAAGCGGTAATTTTTGAAGTAGGTGCCTTCAAAAAATGCATTAACTGAAATGCGAATACCTTGTGTAACTTGCTGTATCATAAGATAAAGATAATCATTTTTCTATAAGCCAATGTCTTTTGCGTTTGCGTTACCAACTCCAATCAGTTCGTCACAGCGTGCCCCTAAAGGCCTGTAGTAGATGATTACCCAATAATCGTTTTCAGTGGGCCAATAATTACCCGATATTAGGTTGTCATAAAGCACCCCTTCGCTATCTTGACTTGCAAACTTATAGTTGTAGATACCTTGTTTTAACAGCAATTCAGCTTCAAAGTGACCTGAATATGGGTTATACGCCAGTTTATTTTCTTCACCTCTAATATGTTGATTAAAATCTCCGACTACAAAATGCTCTCCGTCAAATAAAAAATCTTCTGCAAAAAGAGAAAATATTACCCGGCTATAATCAGACTCAGTATTTGGGTTACTGCCTTGAAAAGTATTGATACGGAAGTCACCGTTTATGTCAGGCTCATAAGTATACGGCCTACCAGATCGCACCCATTGCGGGTTTAAAACAGAGATGAATAAGTCTTCACGAATTACACGCGCTACATTGCCACCTCCATTACGAATGTCTTGGGTATCAAAAAAGAAATATTCATTTCCTGCAGCATAAGTGGTTTCGGGCATATAATTAAATTGGAGTTGATTATTGAGGTTATAGGTTGGATTTCCTGCCTCTCGCCATGTTTGCCAGCGTTGGTTTTGAACTATAAACGGTTTTATTTGTTTTTCAGGAAACCGCACGTTAAAGCCATCCAAGTTGACTACAAATTGTACGCTTTGATGACTCAGAATGTTTTCAATACGTTGTGAGCGTTGCACACGAACGCCAACAGCTGCATGCTGCTGTGTGACTAAAAATCTTTTTTGTAAAACTAAGTTTCTGTTAGCGTCCCAAATATTCAACATATAATTCCCACTTTTCGTTAAGCGCGTTTGGGCATTGGGAAGCGTCAGCGTGTAGTGAATGTATGACTGTAGCGTTCCGACAGCATAGGAAATGTTCTGTATGCGCATGTCATCATAGCCATCCATGTAGTCTGCTCTGAATAAATCGGTCTCATTCCAATTGGCATCAAAGCGATCTATGGTGTAGTAATAGGTGCTGTCATCGGCATTTAAATCATCAAATTTAAGCGTGATTTGTTCATTCAATCCAACAATGGGTAGCGATGTGCTTCCCTCGTTGACATAGAATAGCACGGACTTAATATGCTCAGGTGGCGAAAAAACACTTAATCCCTGACCAAAAATAAGTTGGCAAAACAATAGAAAAAGAAGTTTTTGTTTAATCATTTTTTTGTGCTCGCGCTTGTTTTGTGCTGGTTTATAGATGTGAAATTACCCAGCCGTTTTTGATACTCATATGCCAAAGTTAAACAAACTATTTCACGGTTAATAAATTTATGTAATTAGAGGGTGTAACACTTCGTTTTTTAAGTACCTTATATTACATTTGCATTGCAAAAACAACCACTGTATGTCCGCTGACGTAACCCTGCGTAAAGGCTTGACAATTCCCATGAGCGGAATTGCCGATCTTAAAATCTCATCTGCTGATTCTACTGACAACTTTGTTATCTATCCCCATGACTTCCATGGTGTTGTGCCAAAAATGCTCTTAAAAGAGGGTGAAGCTGTGTTTCAGGGGCAGCCGATTTTTTATTCAAAAGCTAATCCTGAAATAAAATTTGTTTCACCTGTTAGTGGGACACTAACCACAATTGAGCGTGGTGCCAAAAGACGTATCATGTCCTTGTCAATTGCTGCTGATGGCAAAGACAGTGCTGTTGTCCACAAGTTGGGAAAGCTTGATAAACTGGAAGCAACAGATGTTAAAAAATATTTACTTGAATCAGGCTGCTGGCCTTTTATAAAACAACGTCCGTATGATGTTATCGCAGATCCAAATAGCACGCCAAAGGCTATTTTCATATCTGGATTCAGCACAGCTCCGCTAGCCGCTGATGTTCCTTTTATACTTAGTTCACAAAAGGGAGACTTTCAAAACGGCATAAATGTTCTTTCAAAACTAGCGCCTAAGGTTCATCTTTCTGTTGATGCTTCTTCAGTGTCATTCTTAAACGAGGTTTCAAATGCAGAAGTACATTGTTTTAAAGGCCCACACCCTGCTGGCAATGTAGGGGTTCAAATTCATCATATTGACCCTGTCAATGCAGGTGAAACCGTTTGGGTTATTGGGCCAGCTGATGTGGCACGCATTGGTACTTTCTTTTCAACGGGTACTTTTGATGCTTCACAAATGATAGCTGTAGTTGGCCCAGTAGTGAAGTCTCCAACATATTTTAAATCACGTATTGGCGCCGCAATTGCACCGCTTCTAACTCAAGTTGGTATTGATGCTGATGGCCAGATTCGGGTTATCAACGGCGATCCGCTCTCTGGAGTAGCAACACATGCCGATGGCAATCTTGGGTTTTATAATAATACACTTACCGTTTTAGCGGAAGGAAATCGCTATCGCATGTTTGGTTGGTTGCCATTTGTTGGCAGTAAGATTTTTAGTATGTCTCGTACTTCGCTTTCATGGCTGTTGCCCAAGCGTAAATACGCACTAGATACCAACATGAATGGTGAAGAACGTGCTTTGGTTGTCACTGGCGAAATGGAGCAAGTATTGCCCATGGATATATTCCCCATGCAGCTTCTCAAAGAGTGTATGGTACAGAACATTGAAAAAATGGAGGGTCTTGGTATTTATGAAGTAGCACCAGAAGATTTTGCATTGATAGATTACGCAAGTACCTCAAAAATTGAAGCTCAAGCGATTGTTCGCGAAGCACTTGATTTAATGATAAAAGAAGTAGGTTAAACTAAAGATATGAATTTTATACGCCAACGCATAGATGCAATAAAAAAACCTTTTGGTAAAGGCCAAAAGTGGGAGCGTTTTGCCCCTGCGGTTAATGCATTTGACACCTTTTTATTTGTTCCAAACCACACTACCCAAAGGGGAGCTCATATCCGTGATGGTGTTGATTTGAAACGTACCATGGTAACAGTTATAATTGCTTTGTTACCCGCCTTCATTTATGGGGTATACAACACTGGCTATCAATATTTTATTCAATCGGGACTCGCCTTTACTTTTTGGGATGCAATGTTGCATGGGGCGTTAAAAATCATGCCTATGGTTGCGGTATCCTACGGCGTTGGTTTGGCTATTGAATTTGCTTTTGCCGTCTACCGCGGACATGAAGTCAATGAAGGTTATTTGGTAACAGGCCTTTTGGTTCCTATGATTATGCCAGTAGATATTCCACTTTGGATGGTAGGTTTGTCCGTAGCTTTTGCCGTTTTCATCGCAAAAGAGGCTTTTGGTGGAACAGGAATGAATATTCTTAACCCTGCACTTACCGCACGTGCTTTTGCATTTTTTGCTTACCCAACCTATATGTCAGGTAACAAAGTATGGGTTTCGGAAGCAAGTAATGTTGACGGTATTTCGGGTGAAACTGTTCTAGGTAGTCTTGCTGCTGGTAATGATGTTAGCTACTCTATGTTTGATATGTTTGTTGGGGCTATCCCAGGATCTATCGCTGAGACCTCCACACTGTGGGTGTTGGTAGGTGCTGCCATACTAATACTTACAGGTGTTGGAAGTTGGCGTATTATGGTGGGCGGTGTGCTTGGTGCAGCGTTTACAGCTTTCTTATTTAATCTTTGGGGTGCCAACGCACTTATGTCTTTTGATTGGACAAATCACCTGATTGTTGGTGGCTTTGCCTTTGGTGTGGTATTCATGGCAACTGACCCAGTTTCAGCTGCGCAAACAACCAAAGGGAAATGGATATACGGCCTGCTCGTTGGGGTTTTCTGTATCCTTATTCGTGTGTTTAATCCAGCCTATCCAGAAGGAGTAATGTTGGCAATCCTATTAATGAACGTATTCGCACCAACCATTGACCACTATGTGGTTGAGGGCAATATTAAACGACGCAAAAAACGTCTTAACGCAACATTAATACCAGCAACATGAACAGAGATTCGAACGCGTATACTTTTGGTTTTGCTGCTGCCATGGTTTTGGTCGTAGCATCAGTGTTGGCTTTTACTGCCAGTTCACTTAAAGATCTTCAGTCGGAAAATGTCCGTAAAGAAAAAATGCAAAATATCCTTTCTACCATTGGTATTGAAACCGATAGAGAGGGTGCTGAAAAATTGTTTAACAACTATATTGTCGAGCAACTTGCACTTCGAAATGACGGCTCTATCGATGAAACGGTTGATGCCTTTTCAGATATCAAACTTGCAATCGAAGTAAAGAAAGATGCTAATACGCAACGCTTTCCATTGTATGTTGCAGCAATTGATTCGGCTACATACTATATTGTACCCCTACGAGGTTCGGGTTTATGGGATGCCATTTGGGGATATATAGCTCTTGACGAAGATCGCAACACCATTAAGGGAGCGGTATTTGACCACAAAGGCGAAACAGCAGGGCTAGGAGCAGAAATCACACAGCAGTGGTTTATGGATCGCTTTGTTGGTGAAAAAATATTCAACAAATATGGAGATTTAGTTGGGATAAGCGTTTCTAAAACAAATAACGATCCCAACGATACAGACAAAGACGACCACGAGGTTGATGCCATTTCTGGCGCAACTATTACTGGCGATGGTGTTTCCGATATGATTATCGAACGCTTACAACACTATTTGCCATACTTAAAAGCAACACCCGCAGACCTTGCGTATAACAACTAATCATGTCCAAACCAAAATCAACCAAAAAACCCGCAATTTTCTTTGTTGCAAAAGAGCGTGAGCCGCTTTTTTCAAAAAAAAACCGCGGCTTATTAAAAGATCCGCTAGACGATAACAACCCTATCACGGTTCAAGTATTGGGTATTTGCTCGGCCTTGGCGATAACCGTACAGCTAAAGCCTGCTGTTGTAATGACACTTTCCGTTATTGCCGTTATGGCAGCGAGTAACGTTATTGTTTCTATTTTACGAAATGCCATTCCTAACCGTATCCGGATAATTGTACAGCTAGTTGTAGTTGCTTCCATGGTAATCTTGGTTGATCAAGTATTGCGTGCCTATGCTTATGATGTGAGTAAACAACTTTCCATTTTTATTGGACTGATTATTACCAACTGTATTGTAATGGGACGCCTCGAAGCTTTTGCCCTAGGCAACGGTGTTTGGAAATCTTTTTTAGACGGTGTTGGTAATGCAGCAGGATATGGATTTATGCTTATTCTTGTTGCCTTTTTCCGAGAGCTATTCGGTTCTGGAAAACTGTATGGCTATCAAGTAATCCCCGATTCCATTTATGAAATGGGCTACGAGAACAACGGATTGATGCTGTTGTCTCCAATGGCCTTGATCACATTGGGTATTATTATTTGGGTGCAGCGTGCACGTAACCGTAAACTCATTGAAAAAAACTAGGCCATGGATTTCGTAAACCTTTTTGTAAAAAGTATTTTTATTGAGAACATGATATTTGCCTACTTCTTAGGTATGTGTTCTTATTTGGCTGTGTCTAAAACCGTAAAGACGGCTGTTGGCCTTGGCTTCGCCGTTATCTTTGTGTTGTCGATTACTGTTCCAATCAATTACTTGTTAGACAACTACCTTCTAAAGCCTGGTGCCATGTCATGGTTGGGTGAAGATTATGCCGCATTGGATTTAAGCTTTTTAAGCTTTATCATGTTTATTGCCGTTATCGCATCTATGGTCCAGTTGGTTGAAATGATTGTAGAAAAATTTGCCCCTGCGCTGTACGGTGCTTTGGGTATTTTCTTACCGCTTATTGCGGTGAACTGTGCCATTTTAGGGGGGTCACTATTTATGCAGCAAAAAAGCTTTGCTTCGATTGGTGAATCGGCTGTATACGGATTTGGTTCTGGCGTTGGATGGTTGTTGGCCATTTTAGCCATCGCAGCCATTCGTGAAAAAATTGCGTATTCCAATGTTCCTGCACCCTTGCGTGGACTGGGTATTACGTTTATTATTACGGGCCTTATGGCCATTGGATTTATGAGTTTTATGGGAATTAAATTATAAGCCTATGGATATTACTGTCATTATTGCAAGTATTGTTGTTTTCTTAGCTATCACCTTTATTTTGGTGGGTATGCTTCTAGGAGTTAAGGCACGTTTGATGCCTTCTGGACCTGTAAAGCTTTTTATCAACGGCGAAACAGACGTTGAAGTTTCATCTGGAAGTACACTGTTGTCTACCCTTGGTGACAACAAAATATTCTTGCCATCAGCCTGTGGTGGTGGAGGTACTTGTATCCAGTGTAAGTGTATTGTTAAAGACGGCGGAGGCGAAATTCTCCCAACTGAAAAACCACATTTTTCAAGAAAAGAAATTGCCGAAGGTTGGCGTTTGGGATGCCAAGTCAAGGTAAAAGAAGACATGGTCATCCAAGTGCCCGAAGAAGTATTTGGCATAAAGAAGTTTGCCGCTAAAGTTGTTCGTAATTGGAACGTGGCATCATTTATAAAGGAGTTTGTTGTTGAAATTCCCGAAGACATGCATTATGAAGCTGGAGGTTATATCCAAATTGAAGTCCCTGCCTGTGAGGTAGACTTTAAAGACATTGACATTTCGGCGCACCCAGAAGAGCATCCAGAAGATGTAAATAAATTTAAATTGGAATGGGATAAATTTAAGTTGTGGGACTTGAAAATGAAAAACCCAGAATTAGTAGAGCGTGCTTATTCGATGGCTTCTTTCCCTGCAGAGGGTAAAGAAATCATGCTGAATGTTCGTATTGCAACCCCACCATTTGACCGTGCCAAAAACGGTTGGGCAAATGTAAATCCAGGTGTTGCTTCATCTTATATATTCTCGCTTAAAGAAGGCGATCCCGTAATAATTTCAGGACCTTATGGCGAATTCTTTATCAATCACTCCGAAGCTGAAATGCTGTATGTAGGAGGTGGTGCTGGAATGGCTCCGATGCGTTCGCATTTATATCACTTATTCCGTACACTTAAAACAGGTCGAAAGGTTACGTTTTGGTATGGCGGTCGTTCCAAGCGTGAACTGTTCTATACGGAACACTTCCGTGCCTTAGAACGTGATTTCCCTAACTTTAAGTTTTACGTTGCTTTGTCTGAACCATCTGAGGAAGACAATTGGAAAGTAAAAGATGGACTCGATGGCGAAGGCGATGGGTTTGTTGGGTTTGTGCATCAAGTGGTGATTGATAATTACCTCAACGATCACGAAGCACCCGAAGATATTGAAGTGTACTTCTGTGGACCGCCACTTATGAATCAAGCAGTTGAAAAAATGGCTGAAGATTTTGGCGTTCCAGACGAAAATGTGCGTTTCGACGATTTCGGTGGATAACATATAAAGAGGCTTCGGCCTCTTTTTTATTTTACATTTGTGCTATGAGTCAATTATCAGAAGACGAATTACACCAGCTGGCCATGACCACGGTAGGTCAATCGCTTGAAGCAAATGGTTATGAATTTCTAGCGGTAAACAGCGCTCCTAAAAAAGATCCCCAGTTTGTGTGCACTAAAGATAAAACCTTGTGTTTTGTGGTAGTGCGTCATGTGCGATACCCACAAAATCCAAATGAATTTGACGTCAAACTTATGAGTCAAGTAAAGGAGCACGCAATAAAATTTAAGGCAAAGACCTATTTTGCTGGGGTTGGCTTTGCACACGCTTCAGACTACAATAAACCACTCTCTAAAAACGAACCTTATGCCGTTAACTTTAATGGAATTAAAGAGATATAGCTTTATTGTTGTTTTACTAGCCGTGGCTTCTTGTCAAACTCACGATAAGTTGCAGCGCTCCCAAGGAGATGCTCTTGGCACTTCATACACAATACTCTACTTGGATACGGTTCCAAATGAAATAGTGTCAGATTCTATAGATGCTGTTTTCTTGCGCATGAATCAATCCATGTCGACCTATTGGCCAAACGCCATCATTTCTAAAGTTAATCGTGATGAAGCGGTTAAGGTAGATGCCGATTTTAAAAAGGTCTTTCAAACGGCTAAAAATATTTGGGAGCAATCCGACGGCTATTTTGATCCAACGGTAGGGGCCTTGGTTAATGCCTATGGTTTTGGTGCGTCAAAGTCTTTGACGCAAATAGATCAAGATGCAGTAGATAGCCTGCTTACTATTACCGGCTTTGACAAAGTATCCCTATTATCAAATGGATCCATTACAAAAACCCATAAAAACATCTATCTCGACTTTAATGCCATTGCAAAAGGCTATGCCGTAGATGCGCTGGCTGCTATGCTCCAGTCGTTGGGGTATACTCAGTTTCTCGTTGAAGTAGGGGGTGAGCTGTTTGCCTCGGGTTTACATCCAGAAAAGGCAAAACCCTGGCGTGTCGCCATAGATCACCCCAAACAAGATGTAGCTCGCACCTTTATTGCTACGCTCCCGTTACAAAATCAAGGTATGGCATCATCGGGGAATTACCGAAAATTTCGTACAGATGCATCGGGAAATTATTACGTTCACACCATCAACCCAAAAACAGGGAAATCGGTAAAAAATAATATCCTAAGCACATCGGTGCTGGCGCCTACTACAATGTTGGCTGATGCCTACGCAACAGCGCTTATGGCGATGCCATATACAAAAGGCAAAATATTGATTGAAAACCTTAATGAGGTCGAAGCCATGTGGGTATTGGCAGAAAAAGACAGCGTTCAAGTAATGGCTACTTCAGGATTTACGTATGATCTAGAGTAGGGCGTAGACAAAGCGGAATATATTCGTCTTTTGTTACCGCAAAGCGTACCCTTTCCGCCTCAGTTAGGGACTTGCCATATTTTATTTCGTTTACTTCAAAACCAGTTTGGCGGAGCTTTTCAAAATAATCTTTCCCGTAAACACGAACGTGATCGTATTGCCCAAAAACCTTGGTGCGTGCTGCCTTGTCAACGATACTGTCATCCTCAAAGGTTTCTTCGAGTGCAGTGTTTAAAGGTACCTGTAATAAGGCTTTACCTCCCGGCTTTAGTACACGATAGAGTTCTTGCATGGCCTTGGTGTCATTGGGAATATGTTCCAATACGTGATTGCATAATATCCAATCAAAAGACGCATCGGGAAAAGGCAAATCACAAATATCTGCTTTGACCTCAGCTAGTGGTGATTCTAGGTCACAAGTGGTATAGGTGAGGTGTTTCAACTTGTGGAGGCGTGTCATAAGGGCTTTTTCGGGTGCAATATGCAATACGGCAGCATCTAAGGAAAAAAAGCTTGTCTCACGTTGTAAATACAACCAAATTAGCCGGTGACGTTCCAGCGAAAGCGTGCCTGGACTGAGTGCATTTGGCCTTATTTTCACATAGCCATATGGAAGAAAGCTGCGATAGGACTTCCCATTTATGGGGTCTGTAAACCGATCGCCGCGATAATAAAAATCTAAAAAAGGCAAAAGGAGGTTTGCAAGGTGTTGCAGCCAAGTTCTTGGGAATATGCCTAGCATCCATCGGGCTACCTTTTTCATATCTCTAAAGGAACTGCTCTGAAAGGAGTTTCTTCATCTGTATTGATGCCCAATGCCTCGTTGACATATTTGAATGTAGAAAGCAATTCGGGTTTTCCGTCGACAATGGCAACGTTATGTTCGAAGTGTGCACTTGGTGCCCCGTCAGCCGTTAGTATGGTCCAGCCATCTCGCAATTGCTTGATGTGGTGAGTGCCTCTATTGATCATGGGCTCAATGGCAACTACCATGCCCTCCAAAAAACTTTTTCCTTTACCGCGTTTGCCATAGTTGGGCATTTCGGGTTTTTCGTGCATGGTGGTTCCCAGTCCATGCCCGACCAATTCACGTACTACGCCATAGCCAAATTCCTCAACATAATGCTGAATGGCATAGCCCACATCACCCACGCGATTTCCTATGCGAAAAGCTTCAATTCCTTTATACAGCGATGCTTTTGTTCGGTCTAGAAGTTTTTTAGTTTCTGGATCAATTTCGCCTACTTCAAAAGTATAGGCATGGTCGCCATAGTAGCCATTTTGCAAAACACCACAGTCTATGGAGATGATATCGCCTTCTTGTAGTGAGGTGTTATTTGGTATGCCGTGAACCACTTGCTCGTTTGGACTCATGCAAAGGGTGTTTGGAAAATCATAGAGCCCCAAAAATCCGGGGATGGCGTTGTGGTCACGAATAAATGTTTCTGCTTTTTTGTCGAGTTCAAGTGTGGTAACTCCTGGCTTTATCTCAGCTGCCAACATTCCCAGGGTTTTCGACACGAGTAACGCACTAGCGCGAATAAGCATAATTTCTTCAGCTGTTTTTTGAAGCGACATCAGTTTTCGTAAGTGTGTTTATAATCGGCTCCGCTTATAATAGCTAATATATCGTCTTCTAAAAATGCAACCGGCGACTCAACAATGCGATTGATTTCTTTGCCGTCTCTGTAAAAGATAAATGTAGGTACGTTGGTAATGTCATTTTCTGTAGCGCTGCCAGTAGGTGTTTTTTTGTCTTTATCCACGCCTATAATTTGCACCTCACCCAAAAATTCCATTTCGTCTAAAATGCGGAAAAAAGCAGGAACATACATCTTGCTATCAGAACACCAAGTGCCCATAAACACCACAATAGCCACATCTTCTTTTACCGCATCCAGCTGCATTATGGTTTTGTCAAAAGGCGCGTAATTTTCGTATTCTGTAGTAAACCATTCGGCATGAGGCTCTTTTTTTAAGTCTTCTAGCGCAATTGGGCCAATTATATCTTGGGTATATGTAGTGTGCATACACAAGAAAAGCATAAGAAATAACAAGCGTTCCATACTACTAAAGTAATGATTTTGCTGTCATGGCAGCAGGCTGCTCAATTCCCATAATCTCGAGCACTGTAGGTGCAATATCACAAAGCGCGCCTTCGTCAATGCTTTTGGCATCGGCATCAATCAAATATACAGGCACCAAGTTGGTCGTATGGGCTGTATTTGGGCTTCCGTCTGGATTTATCATGGTGTCGCAGTTTCCGTGGTCTGCAATAATAATAACTGAATAACCCCCTTCTTTTGCAGCCGCTACTACTTCTGAAGTACAGGCATCTACGGTTTCGCAGGCTTTTATGGCCGCTGCCATATCGCCAGTGTGACCAACCATATCGGGATTGGCAAAGTTCAGGCATACAAAATCAGTAGCCCTTGCTTTTAACTTGGGCACGATGGCATCACGAATGTCAAAAGCACTCATTTCGGGTTGCAAGTCGTAGGTAGCTACTTTTGGTGAAGGACACAAAATACGCTCTTCGCCATCAAAAGGTTCTTCACGTCCGCCATTAAAGAAAAAGGTAACGTGTGGGTATTTTTCGGTTTCCGCAATGCGAATTTGCTTTTTTTCTGCAGCTGCCAATACTTCGCCAAGCGTTTGCCGAATGTTCTCTTTGTCATAAACCACTTTGACGTCTTTAAAAGATTCGTCATAGTTTGTTAGGGTTACGTAGTATAGCGATAGGGGCTCCATGTTTTGCGCTGGAAAGGGCATCTGGCTCAAGGCTTGTGTGAGTTGTCGCCCACGATCGGTGCGGAAATTAAAGAAAATGACCACATCCCCTTCTTTTATGCGACTAATGGTAACCTCACCATTTTCGGGAAGGACAATCGGTTCAATAAATTCGTCTGTAGTACCCCCGTCATAATTGGCCTGCATGGTTTGAGTAAGGTTTTCGGTTTGGGTTCCCGTACCGTGAACGAGTAAGTCATACGCTTTTTTGACACGCTCCCAACGCTGATCTCTATCCATTGCAAAATAGCGACCCACCACACTAGCTAGGTGTGCGTTGGTAGTAGCACAAATGGCTTGCACCTTTGCTAAAAAACCAACACCCGATTTGGGATCTACATCACGACCATCAGTAAAGGCGTGTACATAGCTTTTAGGAACTTTGGCATTGTGTGCAGCTTTTAGCAGTCCTTCAATGTGGTTGATGTGGGCATGCACGCCACCATCCGAAACCAGTCCTAGGAAGTGAACGGATTTGTTATTTGCTTTGGCATGGGCAAAGGCATCTTTAAGAACCGCTTCATCTTTTAGGGTGTCTTGGGTTACGGCCATATTGATTTTGGCCAAATCTTGATAGACAACACGACCCGCACCGAGGTTAACGTGTCCTACTTCACTGTTTCCCATTTGTCCTTCGGGAAGCCCAACGTGCATACCGTCTGTGTGGAGTACGTTGTGAACGGCCGCTGTGCTAAGACTGTCTACAAAAGGGGTATTGGCTTGGGCTACTGCCGAAACTGCTGGATCGGGGGATATGCCCCAACCGTCTAAAATTATTAAAACAACACGTTTGCTCATAGGTATACGTTATGTTGCAAAGATACTGTAAAGAGGAATGTTTGTAAAGCAAACTTTAAACGAATTACCCGCTTACTTTTTCTAATCGTTTAATCTAAAATAAGCCTCCATATAATTAACGGTATTGAGGTATTCCTTTTGTAGGCTAATTAGAAAAACAAGGTTGGCATTACGCTTCTCGTGATTTGGCATAAGGGCATCTTGTCCGTTTAAGTCGGTTAGTGTGATGATGATAAACCATTTTTCATTTCGAGTGGCATAAGAGCTGTTAAAAAAGCCCGGAACGCCTCTGTCTTCATCCGAAAGTGCAGCGTCGATAAGTATGGATAAAATTTAAGGTGCTTGTAGTACGCCTGCGTTCATACACATTCATGATATAGGGTTTGCTGTCAATCAATAGCGGTATTTTCCGGTTTATTCCCGGCAGCCAGTATTTGGTGTTGATGAACTTATAAAACTCATCTGCTTCTTTGGGGTCTTCAAAAATAAATCCGTGCTGCTTGGGTAAATCACGCTTAAAACGCTTGGCTAGTTTAACCTTGTCTGTTTTGATATTGGGTGCAAAGCTAAGGGGGGTGCAGCTCGTAAAAAAAGCAAACATCAATATGTACACAAGTAGGTGTTTCATTAGTACTTATTGGTAAAATCTATGCCATCAACTAACTAATCTTCGATTAACTTGGTGTTGATCCCTTTAACGTAAGTGTGGAAATAAGCGTCCCAAAAATCACGGTCTATATGCTCACTTCCCTTAACTCCAACGGATTTAAAATAAGCAAAGGCAATGCGTGAATTGTAGTTGTTGAGAAAGACTTTTGCCTCGGGCAAATAGCTGTAATGCCACGGCTCGTAGGAAAAGCCAGCGCGTTTGACATCCTTGGTATAGACCAAATAAAACCCAAAGCGCTGCGCATTTTCTTGCATCCATTTGTGAAGGGCTGCAAAAGGACCATCGCCGTGAAATTTACTGGGTACTAAAACACGCTTTTCGTTTTTAATATTCCCATCTGTAATATCTATGTCCGTTCCCCAATGGTGCCGAGAAGTTCCAGGAATGGTAGAGTATTTTAAGATGCGCACAATGGCTTGTTCGGGTGACTCGCCTTCTGCGGTGTAACGTTTGAATTTGTCTTCCCAAATATACTGTTGCCGTTCAAACGATCTATATGCCGAAACCAGTTGTATATCAATACCCTCATGAAGTGCTGCAACTTGCATGGCGTGAAAAGCAGTTGCCGTTTCGGGGGTTAGTTTGTGTGCTTCAAATGTGGTTAGATGACTGCTTTCTATGCCTATCAATTGCACAATATTCACTTGGGCAATGGACCAGTGACAAGCCAACAATAAGAGGAGTGCTAATCGCATAGATTTTTGATCATTTTGAAGTGGGTTCCTCCATAAGGCAACTCAAACGCATCACCTTGTTTTCGGTAGCCGCAACGTTCATAAAACGGAATCGCTATGCGTCGGGCATTCATCCATAGGCTACAAATGTTCTGACCCTGTACAAGGTTTTCGGCATGGGCAATAAGCTGTTTGCCAATCCCTTTTCCTTGAAAGTTTTCCAACACCGCCATACCTCTAAGTTGTACGTCTTTGTTGTTTGTTAGTAATGTCAATACACCAATGACTTTATTTTCTTGGTAGGCACCCAAATGTATGGTACTGTTGTCTTCGTCACGATCAAAAGCACAGCTGCTCAATGAAAGCCCCTTTCGCAAGACGGGGTGACGTACTGTGTAGGTGACTGCTGTTTTAATTTGTTTAAATTGTATGTTTGTATGCTTTTGCAAGTGCAATTATGGAAATTGATTTTAGATATTTAAATGTAGGGAATATCCCTCAAATTTTACCACTGATGCAAGATTTTACAGGGCATAAATATACGGATGCCACTCATAGCAGTCGCTTTGCTGCTATGTTCCAACACGAATATGACTGTATTGGTTTTTATGACCAAGATCATTTGATTGGTCTTTGCGGACTATGGTATCAAACCCGACACTATTCTGGAAAGAGTTGTGAGATAGACCACCTTTACATCAAACCGGAATATCAAGGGCAAGGTCTAGGAACTCGATTTATAGATTGGATTGGACTTAAGCTCCAAAAAGAAGGCTACGAAGCACTGGAACTCAATGCCTACAAGGAGAATATTGCCTCACACCGGCTCTATGCCCGAGAAGGCTTTGAGCATCTTGGTTTTCACTTCGTCAAGCGTTTGAGCGAATAGCGTATATTTGTTAAGTGAGGGATGTTTTTTTGATATCTATCAGATAAGACGTTTCTTACCACAGCCAACCCATAGTATCTTTTTATGCGACAGCTTTTTGTTTTTTTACTTTTTGCGCCAATGCTCATGGCCCAAACCGATTATCGCACTTGGCTAAGGGGTAAGATTCTCTACCAAAATCAAAATGTGATTGCCGCCAATGTGGTTAATACAACCACCAAGGAGGCTACAATTTCAGACAACAATGGTGACTTCGCCATACAAGTGATGATGGGCGACGAGTTGGTTTTCACTTCTTTGCAGTATCAAATTCGTGTTGTTAAAGTAACAAAAGAAATATTGCAACGCGGCCGCCTTATTATTGACGTAAATGAAAAAATAACAGAACTGGAAGAGGTAGTAGTAACTCCAGAACAACGGCAGAAATTTTTGGACCTCCGAGCGGAAGAATTTAAGAAGTTTGACTATAAGCGTGATCGTTCCACGCGCTTGGAAAATGAGTTGATGAATAAAGATCAACTTACAAATGGCGTGAACTTCGTCAGTGTTTTTAAGGCGCTTTACCGTATGGTTGAAAACAAAGACAAAGCAAAAGAAAAGACCTATGAGCTCAAACCAAGTGAGGTTATCCGCCAGCTTTATGATGATGCTTTTTTTATCGAACAATTAGGTATAGAAAAAGACAACATTGGATTGTTTTTGTTGTATTGTGATGACGAGGTAAAAACCAAAGAGCTTCTCGAAGAAAAATCGAATTTTGAAATCATGGATTTCTTGGTTAAAGCCAGTGAAAAGTTTAATAAAAACAATTGATGCGTTTTTTGTTTTTTTTGTGCTTAGTGCCCCTTTTTTCAGCTTCCACCCACAAATACTATGTGAGTACAACGGATATGTTTTTTAAGCCTGAGCAAAATCAATTGCAGCTAGTTGTACGCGTTTTTACAGACGATTATACCGCTTCACTTTCTCGCTTCACTTCTTCAGAAATAAAATTAGACCCCGACCAACTTTCAGAGACAGTACTGTCGAAGCATATGTCTGCTTATTTTCAGCAGCATTTTCAGCTCAAGTCTTCTGCATCTCCAGTTCCTTTTTCTTTTGTTGGATGGGCGTATAAACAAGATCAGACGATTTTATATGCTTCTTTTGATTCCTTACCAAAAATGACGGAATTGGAGTGGTCCAATACTTTTCTGATGGACGTATTTTCTGACCAAAAAAACATTGTTTTACTCACAACACCCAAGGGGAAGAAAAGTTATTTACACACCCGAGATCGTATTTTTGCAAAATTCAGTTTTTAATCTTCCGACAATCCAATATATTTATACAAAATCCTTTGAAAATGAAATTCAATTCAATTCTCACCTCAGTCTTAACGCTTTCTTTTATTATCGCTTTTGCGCAAGAAACAACCATCCCACAGGGGCATACTAACCAGAACAAGTTTCGACAATTGTACAACGAATTGGCTACACCAAATGCTTACAGAACAGCATCTGGTGCACCAGGCCCTGCCTACTACCAACAGCAGGCAGATTATGTCATGGAGCTTACTTTGAATGATGACACTCAAGAATTGTTTGGCGATCAGACCATTACCTATACCAATAATTCACCTGAAACGCTATCCTATTTATGGTTACAGCTCGACCAAAACGTTCGTGCTCGTGATGGCCAATCTTTTGATCGACTTGATAATGGGAACGACTACTATGGAACCCAACGGGCCGTTGGACCTGGATTTATTAATGCCTATATACTGGAAGAGAAGTTTGATGGCGGTTTTAAAATTGATTTATTGCAAGGTACTGATGGTATGGATTTGCCATATACAGTACACCAAACCATGATGCGGATAGATTTACCAACTCCATTGGCTTCAGAGACGTCGATTTCGTTTCGTCTGAAGTGGCATTACAATATTCCCAATCGTCAGTTTTGGGATGCCCGTTCTGGGTATGAATATTTTAAAAAGGACGATAATTATGCTTATTTCATTGCACAGTTTTTTCCACGTATGGCAGTCTACAACGATGTTGAAGGTTGGCAAAACCAGCAGTTTTGGGGCAATGGCGAGTTTGCTCTTCCCTTTGGCGATTATGATGTAAAAATCACGGTTCCCAATGATCATATTGTTGAATCAACGGGAGTGTTGGAAAATCGTAAGGCAGTTTATTCATCAACCATGATGAAGCGTTTTAAGGAAGCAAAAAAATCATACGATGCGCCTGTTTTTATTGTTACACAAGAAGAAGCAGAAGCTAATGAAAAAAGTACGCCCACAGGCACCAAAACATGGCACTTTACAGCTAAAAACGTACGTGATTTTGCCTTTGCCTCCTCTCGTAAGTTTATCGTTGACATGATGAATGTAGACGTTAACGGGAACGATGTAATGGCAGTTTCGGTATATCCAAAAGAGGGAAATCCACTTTGGGAACAGTGGTCTACAAAGACAGTGGCTAGCGCCTTGAAATCCTATTCACGTATGACCTTTGATTACCCTTATCACAAAGCGGTTTCTGTTCATGCAGATGATGTGGGAATGGAATACCCAATGATTTGTTTCAATTTTGGACGACCTGATGAAAACGGTTATTATAGCGACCGCACCAAGTTTGGTATGATAGGCGTTATAATTCATGAGGTAGGCCACAATTTTTTCCCAATGATTGTCAATTCAGACGAACGTCAATGGGGTTGGATGGATGAAGGCTTAAATTCATTTGTTCAAATTATCGCTGAGCAAGATTTTGGCAAGTCACACCCAGATGCAATTGCTGGAATGGAGCATTACCCTTCCGACGATATGGATCCGCAAAATATTGTTCCTTATATGTCAGGAGATCAAGATTTTATTGCACCCATAATGGCAAACCCAGAGAACGTGTATCAACTTGGTCCTAATGCATATAGCAAGCCAGCAACAGCGCTAAATATTCTTAGAGAAACGGTTATGGGCCGTGAGTTGTTTGATCATGCCTTTAAGACCTTTTCGCAAAGGTGGATGTTTAAACACCCTACGCCTGAAGATTTCTTCCGCACCATGGAAGATGCTTCTGCTTTTGATTTGGATTGGTTCTGGCGTGGATGGTTTTTTACTACCGGTGTTGTTGATATGGGCGTAGCGGGCGTTGTGGACATTAAAAAGTTTGATGATGATATGCGTTATTTCTCTCGCTATTATACAAACAGTTTACGGAATTTAACTCCTGATGATTTCAATAATCGCAAAGAACCCAAAAAATTCTACAAGGTTACTTTTGAAAAACCAGGCGGTATTCCAATGCCCCTTATTGTGGAGTATTCTTATGCTGATGGCACCAAGGAGCGCAAGACCTACCCTGCGCAAGTCTGGCGCAAGAGCGACCGCGAGGTGAGCAAGTATATTGCTACAGACAAAGAGATTGTTGGGGTACTGGTTGATCCAGATAACGCTACGGCAGATATCAATAAGGACAACAACACTTGGCCCAAGATACTGGAGGAAAACGATTTCGAAAAGTTCAAAAAACAACAAGACTAAACAAAAAAGCCAGCTTACAAGCTGGCTTTTTTGTTTTTAGATTACCTTTGTTTTATGGTTTACTTTATTAGCGGAGCTGAAATTGTATTTGTCTTTATGGTGGTGCTTTTGGTCTTTGGTGCCAATCGAATTCCAGGTATTGCGCGCACCCTTGCTAAGGGAATTCAGCAGGTAAAAACCGCTAGTCGTGATTTCCGTGAAGAAATTGAAAAATCTGCCGAGGCCCAAGGTTTAGACACTAAAGAGCTTCAAAAAGAAGTAAACGATATCAAAAAGGAACTTAACGAAATTACAGGCACTGTTAAACGCAAACGCTAAATTTTACGCAAAAGCGTAAGTCCATCCCTAACAGGAAGCACGACAGTTTCTACACGATTATCCAAAGCGACTTTGTTGTTGAAAATTTGCAAAGACGCTGTAGCTTGGTCAACGGCATCTTCTGTGACTTTTCCAGACCACAATACATTATCGGCAATAATTAATCCCCCTGAACGTACCCGATCAACAATCAAATCAAAGTAACGTGGATATTGCTCTTTGTCAGCGTCAATAAAAACAAAGTCAAAAGTTCCTTTTAAGGATGGAATAATTTCTGCAGCATTTCCCAAATGCTGAACAATGTTTTTTCCAAAACCAGAAGCGTCAAAATAGCTACGTTGGATATCGGTCAACTCCTCATCTTTGTCTATGGTATCAATCCGTCCATCTGTTTGTAAGCCCTCTGCCAAGCACAAGGCCGAATAGCCGGTGTAGGTTCCAATTTCCAAGATACGCTTGGGCGATACCAACTTAGCTAATAACGCCAATAAACGCCCTTGGTAAGCCCCACTTAACATACGCGGTTGCAATACCTTTAGATTGGTTTCTCGTGCTAGCTTTTGCAGCAATTCGGGTTCTTTTTCCGTGTGTTTTGCTACATATGCTTCTAAACTTGGGTTTATAAAATTCATACTTTTTTAGGTCTTGCGTATGCATAGCGATCCAATAAGCTTGTTGTGGCATAACCGTCAAGTCCGTTAATGGCAACGGTATTAGCGTTTTCAAGCTTTAGCCATCCGTCTTGTTGTTGTATATCTTGGTCTGCAATAAAAACGTGTTCAATGCCACTTACTAAAAGCAAGGTGTCGTTTTCTTTAATTTCATATGCATTCAAAAACCTGCACCCTAAACGGATTTTTGCGCCCATAACAAAAGGCGCTGGGAAGTCATCAAGGAATTCTTCTTCCAAATCTGTTTTGGTAAATTCCGAAACTTCATCTGGATATTTTGCTGAGGTATGATGCGCATCTTTTATGATATCTTTGTAGATGTGGTTTACCGTAAATACACCAGTATCTTTTATGTTGCGATAGGTATCTCTAGGAACGGTTGTGGGGCGTAGAATAAAGCCAATCAATGGGGGATTACTTCCAAGATGGGTGATACTACTAAAAACAGCCACATTGCTAACGCCATTTAGCGATTTTGTTCCTAATAAATTTGCCGATTTAAAACCTGTGCAACTGTTGATGAGATTTAATCGAAAGATTTTATCCATCTTATCGATATCGGTTCTTGAGTAATGTATCATAACGCTTTTGATGCAAACTTACGTAATACGTTGAATTTAGTTACTTTTGCCCTTCCGGGTCATTAACTCAGTTGGTTCAGAGTGTCGCCTTGACAGGGCGGAAGTCGTTGGTTCGAATCCAATATGACCCACAAAACATGATTTTTCAAAAAGAAATTAGCCTTCCACCTTTGCAAAGGGGATTTCATTTAATCACCTCACATGTTTTAAGTGAGATTCCCAAAAGTAGTGGTGTAGTTCATGTTTTTATCAAGCACACATCTGCAAGCCTAACCATAAACGAAAATGCCGATCCCAGTGTTCGAGTAGATTTTGAAACACATTTTAACAAAATGGTTTCAGAGGATGATACACACTACACGCATACCCTTGAGGGTCCAGATGATATGACTTCACATATTAAAAGTAGCTTATTGGGATCATCTGTTAGTTTTCCTGTCCAAAATGGCGTACCCCAATTGGGTGTTTGGCAGGGTATTTATCTGTGTGAACACCGCAATCATTCTGGTTCAAGAAAAATTTTCATTACTTTAATAGGACAATAATTTAATATTTAATCTATGCGAATTGCTTTTCTTCTTTTAATTTCGTCGTTATTTCTCGTTCATGCGCAGCCTTCAGATGAACGTATCAAGAACCTTATAACTAGTCATTTAGCAGAAACTATTGAGCTAAGACATTGGTTTCATCAACATGCCGAGTTGAGCAACAGAGAGTTTAAAACTTCGGAAAGAATTGCACAAGAATTAAAAAAAATAGGACTTAACCCGCAAACGGGTATTGCAAGAACAGGTGTTGTTGCTGTTTTAAATGAAGGTAAGCCAGGCCCCGTGGTGGCACTACGGGCTGATATAGATGGACTTCCTGTAAAGGAAAGAGCTGACCTTCCATGGGCTTCTAAAATGACAGGTGTATATAACGGAGAAGAAGTGCCTGTCATGCACGCTTGTGGCCATGATACGCATACCGCTATTTTATTGGCGACCGCAAAAGTTTTATACAGTATAAAAGACCAGATTCCTGGTCAAGTGAAATTTATTTTTCAACCTGCTGAAGAGGGGCCACCACCTAGAGAGGAGGGGGGCGCAGCGCTGATGATAAAAGAAGGTGTTTTGACAAATCCAGACGTGGATGCCATTTTTGGATTGCATATTAGTTCAAAATCAACAGTTGGACAAGTCATGCTAAAACCCGGCTCAATCATGGCTGCAGTTGACGAATTTAGAATTGATTTAACAGGCGTGCAAACCCATGGTTCTACTCCTTGGACGGGCATTGATCCGATAGTCACAGCTTCTCAAATGATTAATTCAATCCAGACCATTGTAAGTCGAAGCATGCCTTTGACCACAGCCGCAGCTGTTGTTACCATTGGCAGTATTCATGGGGGTGTGAGGAGTAATATTATTCCAGAAAAGTTGTATATGTTGGGTACCATCAGGACTTTAGATACGAGTATGCGCACAACTGTCCTTAAAAGACTAGATGAAATAGTACAAAATATCGCAGCTGCAAACAATGTAAAAGCAGATGTCACTTTTATGAATAGTTACCCCGTTACTTATAATGATCCAGCTCTTTATGAAAAGATGTTGCCGACATTGAAGCGGGTTTGTGGTGCTGACAATGTAAATGATATGGATGCCATTACAGGCGCGGAAGATTTCTCCTTTTTTCAAAAGGAAGTACCAGGTGTTTATTTCTTTATTGGTGGCAGCTCAAAGGGTGAGGATTTAGATAAGGTGGCGCCTCACCACACCCCAGACTTTTACGTTGACGATTCAGCGCTAGAAACAGGTGTTATCTCCATGACCTCGCTTACCATAGATTATTTCACAAAAGGATTATAGGTAGTCAAGCACTTTTTCTAAACTAGCACTTCGAGATCCTTTAATGAGCAGCTGATCGGCCATAATAGGATTGTTTTTTAAAAACAAATTGAATTTATCTACTGAGGCAAAGTAATGCGTTTTTACGAGGTGTTCATAAGGTTTTCCTACCCAGTAAGATGTTTCGAAGTCCTGTTTTTTGACCAAATCAACCAAAGCTTGGTGCTCAACCGACTCATAAGTTCCTAGCTCTGCCATATGTCCCAGTATTACGGCTTTTTTCCCAATTCTTTTAGTAAATGCTGCAATGGCAGCTTTCATACTATTCGGATTTGCATTATAGGCATCAAACGTAAGCGTCTTCCCGTTAAGTGTCATCAGCTGAGAGCGGCTATTGTTTGGAGAGTAATCACATATTGCTTTGGCGGCCTTTAGTAACGAAACACCAAAGTAAGCCCCAATGCTGACAGCAGCAGCAATATTTTCTTTGTTGTAGGTGCCTACTAGCTGGGTAGGTATTTCAATATTTTGATATACTAATTTCAGGGTTGGTTGGTCTTGGGTAATCCTAAATTCGGATGGTTTATATGAAGTGTGTGTCACATCATCTATTGAATTAAGCAGCTTATTGTCATCTTGGTTAATAAAAATAATCCCGTCCTTTTTTGCTATAAAATCGTAAAGTTCTGTTTTGCCCTGAAGCACACCTTCTTCTGATCCAAATCCTTCTAAATGGGCCTTACCTACGTTAGTTATAAGACCGTGAGTAGGTTGTGCTATTTCACACAAAAATGAAATCTCTTTTAAGTGGTTGGCCCCCATCTCTATAATTGCATGGCTGTGGGCTGTTGTTAGTCGTAATAATGTGAGCGGCACACCTATATGATTATTGAGATTTCCATCCGTAGCCAACACCTTATGAGTAGTACTTAAAACAGCATGTATAAGCGCTTTGGTCGTGGTTTTTCCATTACTCCCTGTGATTGCAATTATTGGTATATCAAATTGGTTTCTGTGGTGTTGGGCAAGTGTCTGTAATGTTTCTAGTACATCAGCTACCAAATAACAATTTTGATTAGCTTCGGCCACCACTTTGTCATCAACTATGGCAGCTAGCGCGCCTTTTTCAATGGCGTGTTGGGCAAATGCATTTGCATCGAAATTAGGGCCGTTTAGGGCAAAAAAAAGCTGATGGGAAGTTACTTTTCTGCTATCGGTTTGAACCCCTGAAGATTTTAAAAATAATTGATATACTTCTTTAAGCGAAGTCATGACTTTAATCGCGCGGACGTTTTTTTTGCTTGCTTTTGCCCAAGTAGGACATGGCACAACGGAAGCCAATATAATCAGCCGCCATAAATTCGGGTAAATAACGTCTTTGTGCAGGATCTAGCCAATATGCACGGTCTTTCCAAGAACCTCCTTTGACAACACGTGTCTGGTCGGAAATAAGCGATTTTACTTTTTCTTGGTCTTTAATTTGATCTCCTTTTTTATTTACCGCAAATTTGTACATTTCATTGGCTTCGCCATTGGGGTTTGACTGCTCATCCCCATCAAGGTAGTCTGTATTGTAGGCTTCATTGAAGTTTATTCGAAATTGACTATCCTTTTCGTCAATTTCAGAAAATACTACATCACCAGGGAGTGCCCTAACTGCAAGTTTGTTGTTCGGCATGGTATCAATGATTACCTGCTCGACAATTTTTGTCTTTCCATCATCGTTAATAGCGGGTTTCGTGTATAGGTTGCCTCTATAATAATTCATGTCAGAGACATCATTATTAATTATTGGGCGATAAACATCCGCAACCCATTCTGCTACATTTCCTCCCATGCCGTACAGACCAAAGCTGTTGGGAGAGAATGATCGAACAGGGGCTGTAATATCAGCATTGTCAGAAGACCATCCTGCAATACCACTATAATCTCCCTTACCTTGTTTGAAATTGGCTAGCTGATCTCCTTCATTTTTGCGTTTTGATGATCTGGTCGAAGCGCCTGACCACGGGTATTTCTTTTTCCCACGATAATTATTGTATTCTCTAGATTCATTTAAACCCAAAGCAGCGTATTCCCATTCAGCCTCGGTCGGTAAACGATATTCGGGCAGCAACAATCCTTTTTCACGTTTCACAAAATTTAACTCAGTTGAATCTGCGTCTCTGCTTCGGGGTTGAGCGTTTCTGCCAACTTTATCAGCAATATTTCCTCCGTATGATTGCTTTGGAGCACGTAAATATGTTTGGGTATTAAATTCTTTTCCTGGAGAAAGACTGTCGATTTGAATCGAAACCCCTTTTTCTATATATCCTTCACGTTCCAACACGCTCTCATTAACCCGCTCGGTGCGCCATTTAGCGTAGTTTGTGGCTTGTTGCCAAGTAACCCCAACTACGGGATAATCTTGAAAAGATGGGTGCCTCAGATAATTGTTTACCATATCTTCATTAAAGCCTAACGGACTTCGCCAAACCATGGTATCAGGTAAAGCTGCAGTGTATACATCAGCATATGGCCCGCCTTGATTTTTGTACACGCGCTCGAGCCAATCCAAGTACTCGTTGTACATCAAGTTTGTAACTTCTGTTTCGTCTAAGTAGAACGAACGTACTTGCACTCGGACAGGGGTGTTGTTCCAGTCACGCATGACATCGTCTTGGACTTTTCCTTTTACAAAAGTTCCACCGGGAACAAAAACAAGCCCTGGTGCTGTTTCTTGGCCTTTATAGCCAGTTTCGTATTGAAAACCTCCTCTGGGAGAATTAATTGCTAATCCTGTTCCTTGCGAGATATTTGACCTAGTTTTGTTAGTGCTACAACTTGAAATAAGTGTAATTATTAAAGCGGAAATGAATAGATTTGTGTGCGTTTTCATTTTTAAATTTCGATTCATATCAAAGGTGCAATATACGAATAAATAGTGCGTTTATGTACTTACTAAACGAAGTCAAGTCCAAATTAGTATATTATTCTCATTATACGATTACGTATCGAGCATCGTTATTAACATATATGCGTAACAATTTTATTGTTCTTATCTTCTTTATTTTTGGGTGGAATTCCATTTCTGCTCAAGGCTTGAGTACGCATCCCTTTTTAGATCAAACGATGGTTTCCTGGCGTCAATTTAGTGTTGAAGAAACAGGTGTCCATAAAATATCCAAGGATTTTTTACTTAAACTAGACCTTCCCCTGGATGAAATAGACCCTAGAACAATCCGAATTTTTGGGCGCGGTGGTCAAATGCTTCCATTGAGATTAGGGGAAGAGGTAGAAACGTTGTACGAGAATGCACTAATCGTTAAAGGAGAAGAAGACGGTAGCTTTGACGATGAAGATTATATTCTTTTTATGGGGTATGCTATTGATACTTGGAGTGAAGAAAGTGAAACCTACCTAAATATTTACCACGATACTGCACAATATTATATTGCTTACGGCACTTCTTTTGGAAAACGCGCTTTGGTCCTAGAGGGTACAGAAAGTCCTGACACAGATGCTGTCTCCAGTGCTGTTTATACTGCATTTATAGAAGAAGATAACTACAATTTGGGTTCACTTGGAAGGCGTTGGTTTGGTCAGCGTTTTTCTGATGAGCAAGAAGAAACATTTATAATTGAAACACCCAATGTTGCGATGGGTACTCAAATTGATGTCGCAGCTCGAGTAGCTTCAGACGGGTTAACTACAACCACATTTACGCTGACTGTTGGAAGTGATACAGATACAAAATCCATGAGCGGAATCAATAAATCGATAGTTGGTTCGGAGCCTAGTACTAGATTCAGTCAGCTTCGAGGGATGCTTCACTTGAAGCAAAATGCCACTGAAAGTATTACGGCTAAATTATTGTATAGTTCAAATGGAGATTTTGCTGCAAATGGCTATTTAGATTTTTTAATAGCACAATACCTTAGAGACTTGGATGGCGCAGGGGGAAGCTTTATGTTTTCACTAACATCCAAGGACCCCACCCAGCAACTGGCGGTCGCTTCAGCTTCAAACGAAACATGTATATGGGAAGTGAATGAAGACGTAGTTCACATGCCTCCAACTGGCGCAACTTCATTTGGCAGCGATGTTGTAGTGGATGAAGGAAGTAAATTTTACCTATCAACAGCGTATAAAATACCGACTTTTAGCCGCAGTACACGTGTATTGAGCCCTTCCCCGGCTTTAAAAAATCTACGTGCTTTACCCCCCATTACCTACTTGTTAATTACATCCGAAGCTTTTCGAAAGGAAGCAGAATTACTGGTAAACCATCGTAAACATGTTGCGGGATTGTCTGCTCAAGTCGTAACTGTTGAGGAAATTTATCAAGCCTTCTCAACAGGCCAACAAGATATTGCTGCCATCCGAAATTTTGTGCGCTATTTATATTTTTCACAAGGCAAAAAACTCAAATACTTATGCTTGTTTGGGGATACGAGTTATGATTATAAAAAAAGAACTATTGCTAATGACATGGTGGTCCCTACCTTTCATGCGTTGAACAGCTTTTCGCTCACAAATTCATTTATGTCTGATGATTTTTTTGTCATGTTAGATGAAAATGAAGGCATGCTTACTTCACTTGACCTTATGGATATTGCCGTTGGGCGCATGGTCTTTTCCACTGCTTCCCAAGCACGTGTATTGGTGAATAAGGTTATGGATTATGAAAATCCAAAAAATAGAGATAGTTGGAATAACAGTTTCACAATACTTTCTGATGATGCAGACAAATTTCAGGATAAAGACGATTTTTCATTACAGGTAACCCTAAACGATCTTGGTGATGAAATTGTGCGACAGAAACCGATGATGAATATTACTAAGATTCACTCAGATGCCTATAAACAAATTGCATCTGCCGGGGGAGATCGATATCCAGAAGTGGAGACTGCTCTAGCGAACAGACTGTCTCAAGGTACTTTGGTAGTCAATTATTTTGGACATGGAGGCGAAGATGGCTTGGCCCAAGAATTTATTGTGGATAAAGACATGGCCTCAACCTTATTTCACCCAGGGAAATATCCTCTTTTTATCACCGTTACTTGTGAGTTTTCTCGATTTGACAATCATACCAGACCAACGGCTGGTGAAATGTTATACCAAAATCCCACAGGTGGTGCCATTGGAATGATTTCAACTACGCGACAAATTTATATAAATAAGGGAGTCGAATACAATAAAATTTTATCCAAGTACCTGTTTTCCTATGGCAATGAGGATTATACCAGTATTGCTGAAGCCTTGCGGCTTGCTAAAAATGAATTTACAGATACAAGTCAAAAACGTGTGCTTTTTTACATAGGCGATCCTGCCCTTAAACTTCATATCCCCAAACGAGAAATTGCCATATCTCACTTAAATGGAGTCCCTGTGGCCGATATCACTGTTACAGATCGTCAATTTAAAGCACTTGATAAGATTACCTTAGATGGCGAAATATTGGGCACCTCTGGGCAGCTTAAGCAAGATTTTAACGGAACAGTAAGCATCCAAATTTTCGACAAGGAAGTACAGCGTTCAACACTTGGCAATGACAATGACGGAGAAAAAATAATGGACTTTACAATACTAGGTGCGCAGGTTTTTGAGGGACTTGCCACGGTTGCTAATGGTCGATTTTCATCCTCTTTTGTCATTCCTAAGGATATTAATTTAGATGTAGATGCTGCAAGAATCAGCTTTATTGCTTTTAATCAAGATAAGACTGAGTCTGTTGGAGGTTTTTCAAATCAGTTTAACATAGGAGGAATAAATACAACTACAGACAGTGACACACAAGGACCTCTAGTCGATGTCTATTTAGAGAATAGAAGTTTTATCGACGGCGATAAGGTGTTTAATAGCCCAATGCTTATCGTCGATTTTGAAGATGAAAATGGCATCAATTCGTCTGGTGGATTGGGGCATGATATTATCGCTACGCTAGATGATAATCAATCGAATCCTTATGTACTTAATGCTTTTTATTCTACAGCTCTTGACAACTTTGCAAAAGGATCCCTTACATATCCGCTAAATAATCTGGAATTGGGGCGACATACGTTGACAGTACGTGCATGGGATACCCACAACAACCCAAGTAGCAAAACCATTAATTTTACGGTTATTGATAGTAGCGAAATTCAAATTGAAAATGTATTTAACTCTCCCAACCCTGTTACAGATCAAACAATATTTTTTATTCAACATAACAAACCAAGGGAGTTGCTTGACGTGAAAATTTCTATATTTACAATTGATGGGAAATGTATTTGGACCAGTAGTCAAGAAGTATTCTCTTCAAGCTACTTGATCGGTAGCTTAATGTGGGATGCAACAACTTTCAGCGGCCAAAAAGTAAATAAAGGTACCTATATATACACGATTGAACTTATTTCTACGTTATCAAATTCTAGTGATTTATATTCTGGAAAACTTATTGTAAATTAATTATGAAAAATCCAATACATTTTACACTACTTTTATTAGTAACCCAACTCACTTTTGCACAACAAGATATTCGCGTGGTTACTACAGCCGTACCCTTTTTGTCCATTGCGCCTGATGCACGCGCTGCTGCTTTGGGAGACCAAGGCGTGGCAACTTCTTCAGATGCATTTTCAAACCATTGGAATCCAGCAAAATATGCGTTTGTTAAAAATGAAACCGGGGCTGCCGTTAGCTACACTCCTTATTTGAGTAAATTAGTTAACGATATTTTTTTAGCTGATGTAACATATTTCAGGGCTATTGACGAACGTTCTGCTTGGGCCGTTGGCTTGCGCTATTTTAGCCTGGGCGATATTCAAATTGGGGAAAGGCCTGAGGACTTTATTAATCCACTTATCGAAAGACCTAATGAATACGTTTTTGATGCATCTTATGCATTAAAATTAAGTGACAAATTCTCCATGGCCATTCAAGGATCGTTTTTGACATCTGATTTAAAGCTTGACTCTGGTAGCAATGACAGCACTTCTGCAAGTACGGTTGCGGTTGGTGTTTCTGGTTTTTACCAGTCTTATGAAGTCCCTTACTCCAACTTTTCTGGAATGTGGCGTGCAGGTTTTAATGTTTCAAACATAGGCCCAAAACTCAAATATGAAGACGAGGGTCAGTCGGACTTTTTGCCCACTAACATAAAAGTAGGTGGTGGATTTGATTTTATTTTTGATTCCTACAATAAACTAGCCGTAAGCTTGGAAATCAACAAGCTTTTGGTGCCCTCACCAAGTGAACCTATTACAGACGGCGATGGAAATATTATAGGATATGCACAACCTAATGACGTTGGCGTTTTGTCGGGTATTTTCAAATCGTTTGGCGATGCCCCTGATGGTTTTAGTGAAGAATTAAAAGAATTTACGTGGTCCCTTGGCGCTGAATTTATGTATGACGATTCCTTTGCCTTGCGTGCAGGATACTTTAATGAGAACGAACTTAAAGGCGCTCGAAAATTCTTTACCCTGGGTGCTGGATTTAAATACAACGTAATTGATGTTGATTTATCTTATCTAATTTCTGCTGGTAGGGTAATAAACCCACTTGAAAATACCTTGAGGTTTTCGCTGACGTTCAATTTTGGAGCAGAGCGTTATTAAGCCTTAGTTTTCGTTTTTTTGCCAAAGTAAGTTGCCTTATCTTTGCAATTCGCATAACAAAAGCGCCTTATGAAAGAAGTCACACGTGACACCTATCTCGATTGGTACAAAAACATGTTGTTTTGGCGCAAGTTTGAAGACAAACTTGCCTCGGTATATATCCAACAAAAAGTTCGTGGTTTTTTACATCTATACAATGGACAAGAAGCTATTTTAGCGGGATCACTGCACGCTATGGACCTTACCAAAGATCGCATGATTACCGCCTACCGTAATCACGTTCAACCCATTGGCATGGGCGTTGATCCCAAAAGAGTTATGGCCGAACTTTTCGGTAAGGCTACGGGTACATCAAACGGATTGGGTGGCTCTATGCACATTTTTTCTAAAGAACACCGTTTCCACGGAGGACACGGAATTGTGGGGGGACAAATACCTCTTGGTGCAGGAATGGCTTTTGGTGATAAATACCATGGAAGCGATGCCGTTACACTTTGCTTTATGGGTGATGGCGCTGTGCGTCAAGGCTCCCTTCACGAAACACTTAATCTAGCGATGCTCTGGAAACTTCCTGTAGTTTTTATTGTTGAAAACAACGGATATGCTATGGGTACTTCTGTAGAACGTACAGCAAACCATACGGATATTTGGAAATTGGGACTAGGCTATGAAATGCCTTGTGGCCCTATCGATGGGATGAATCCTGTTGCTGTGGCTGAAGGTATAGACGAAGCTATTAAACGCGCTCGCCGTGGAGATGGTCCGACATTCTTGGAAGCCAAGACCTATCGTTACCGTGGTCACTCTATGTCTGATGCACAACATTACCGTACTAAAGATGAAGTTGAGGAATACCGTAAAATTGACCCCATCACGCAGGTTAAAGACATTATTGTGGCAGAAAACTACGCTACTGAAGAAGAATTGGCAGAAGTACTTGCAGATGTAAAACTACGCGTAAAAGAGTGTGAAGCGTTTGCAGAATCGTCTCCATTCCCTGAGAAAAATATAATGTACGACGCAGTCTACGAACAGGAAGATTATCCATTCATCTCTCACAAACTATAATATGGCTACAATCATCAATATGCCGCGTTTAAGCGATACCATGGAAGAAGGAACAGTAGCTTCATGGCTAAAACAAGTGGGCGATAAAATCGAAGAAGGTGATATTCTCGCCGAAATCGAGACCGACAAGGCCACTATGGAATTTGAATCTTTTCATGAAGGAACGCTCTTACACATTGGCGTTCAAGCAGGTGAAACTGCTCCCGTAGATGTATTACTGGCCATTATTGGTGATGAAGATGAAGATGTTTCAGCATTGCTAAATGCAGATTTACCATCTGAGGAAACAAAGGAGGAGGCAGTCGTAACAGCAACAGCAGCTCCTTCAGAAACTGAAGCTGCAACCATACCCGAAGGCGTTGAAATCATCAACATGCCACGCCTTAGTGATACTATGGAAGAAGGTACCGTAGCCTCATGGCTCAAACAAGTAGGTGATGCCGTTGAAGAAGGCGATATCCTTGCCGAAATTGAAACCGACAAAGCCACTATGGAATTTGAGTCGTTCTTTTCGGGAACCCTTTTGCATGTTGGCATTCAAGTGGGTGAAACCGCCTCCGTAGATACCTTATTGGCCATTATTGGCCCTGAAGGCACTGACGTTGCAGCCATTCTTGCTGCTCCTGCCGCTACACCAAAACCAAATGCTTCAGAACCAACTGCCGTGGCAGCAGCTGTACAAACTGAAATACCTGTTGAAACGCATCCAGTTGCTGCAGCTGTTGCAACACCCACGCCCGTTACAACAAGTAATGGAAGGCTAATGGCGTCGCCATTAGCCAAAAAAATTGCTAAAGAAAAAGGGATAGACCTTAATCTTGTAACTGGAACAGGAGAATCTGGGAGAATTGTAAAACGTGACGTTGAACAATTTTCACCTTCAGCAGCAGTAACAGCTGCACCTGCTCAAGCAACAGTCTTTGTTCCAGCCGGTCAAGAAAAGCAAGAAGAAATTCCCAATTCGCAGATGCGTAAAACCATCGCAAAGCGTCTTGGCGCATCCAAATTCAACGCCCCTCACTACTATCTGTCAGTGGAGTTTGATATGGATGCAGCTATTTCCTTTAGAAAACAATACAACTCAATTCCAGATACCAAAATATCATTCAACGATATCGTGGTAAAAGCCGTGGCACTTGCCCTCAAAGCACACCCACAGGTAAATTCACAGTGGTTTGATGATAAAATGGTTCTCAATCACCATGTACATGTCGGCGTAGCCGTTGCTGTTGAAGACGGCCTTGTAGTTCCTGTTTTGAAGTTTGCTAACGAAATGAACCTTCCGCAAATTGGTTCACAAGTGAGAGATTTTGCCGGTAGAGCTAGAAGTAAAAAACTTACCCCTCAAGAAATGGATGGCAGTACATTTACCGTATCCAACCTAGGTATGTTTGGTATCGATGAATTTACATCCATTATAAACCAACCAAACTCAGCGATTCTTTCTGTAGGTGCCATCGTGCAAAAGCCCGTAGTAAAAGAAGGCGAAATTGTTGTGGGCAACACCATGAAGCTTACGCTTGCTTGTGACCATAGAACAGTGGACGGGGCAACTGGCGCACAGTTTTTACAAACCCTTAAAGCCTATATCGAAAACCCCATTCGATTAGTCGTTTAGTTGTTTTGGGCGCTGCGAAAAATATTGTGATAACTGGAGCTAGCCGTGGTATTGGTCTAGCGCTTGTTAAATGGTTTTCAGCAAATCACCATAAGGTGTGGGCACTTTCCCGCAATACGAAGCCTATAACCCAGCTTAATTTGCCTAACGTCACAGCAACTACTCTGGATTTGACAGATGAGGACGCTGTTTTGGCATGGTCTCAAAACATGGCGCCTGATACGACTGATGCGTTGATAAATAACGCTGGCAAGCTATTAAACAAGCCCTTTGCAGACACCCAACAGTCCGATTTTGAAGCGGTGTTTAGGGTCAATGTCTTTGGTCTTGCTAACATCACACGTGCCTTACTAAATAAGTTACAACCAGGTGGTCATGTGGTAAATATTAGCAGTATGGGAGGAATTGGTGGCACATCGAAATTTCCAGGTCTGGCTGCCTACAGCAGCAGCAAAGGAGCTGTTTCCATACTCACCGAATTATTAGCCGAAGAACTTAAAGAAACGGGCCCAGCCGTAAATGCGCTGGCACTTGGTGCTGTGCAAACAGAAATGCTATCCGAGGCCTTTCCCGGTCTTGAAGTACCCATGACCGCAGCTAGCATGGCTGATTATATTGCTAAATTTACATTAGACGGACAGCTTTTCTATAATGGAAAAGTGTTGCCTGTATCGAATACAACCCCCTAATGCCCGCTGATTTTTATTCATATTTACCCGAATCAGCCATTTCAAAATGCGCTGCACTTGTGGATGGACATAATGTCGTAATTCATGTTGTTCGCAACCGCAAGACTAAGCACGGCGATTTTAGGTTTCAGTCCAAAGGTCATGTGTCTATTACCATAAATGCCATGGAAAACCCATATCGGTTTTTGCTTACCTTCTTACACGAGTGGGCACACTACAAGGTGTTCAGCTCCTATATATTTAGAAAGAAACCTCACGGTAAGGAGTGGAAATCAGCATTTCAAAAAACGGTTGACCCTTTTTTGGAGGGAGAAATTTTCCCAGAATCCCTCTCAATACCCCTTAAAAAACACATGCAAAATGCAAAAGCAACTTTTGCTGCTGATGCCAATCTTACGATGGCACTTCGGGAATTTGACCCACCCAATAATAAAAAATGTATTTTTGAATTGGAGCAGGGTACACTTTTTAACACGCAAGATGGGCGTGTTTTTAGCAAAGACGCTAAGCGCAGAACCCGATTTGTTTGTACATGTGTCAAAACAAAGAAGCAGTACCTGTTTCCACCTTTTGTTGAAGTAAGTCCGATATAATGGAGACCAAATTTGATTTTTCTGACAAACCTCAAGATGCACCAAAAAAGCAAGCTTTAAGCTTTAACCTTGTTTATTTGCGCCAGCTTTTTGATATAAGCAAGGGAACAGACTATGCCGCAACATTAGAGGCCGTACGTCAAGACATTCCTTTTAGGGGGGCCACTGCTTGGGTATTGATATGCTCAATTTTTATTGCTTGTATAGGATTGAATACAGACGCTACTGCAGTTGTTATAGGTGCCATGCTAATAGCGCCACTTATGGGGCCCGTACTAGGTTTGGGTGTTGGATTGGCTATCAATGATTTGGATATGATCAAATCGGCTACACAAAATTTTGTCGTTATGGTATCGCTTAGCGCCGTTACAGCCACGATATTTTTCTTGTTTTTTCCGCTACAGCAAGAATCATCAGAACTTTTAGCACGTACCCAACCCGATATACGAGATGTATTTATTGCCTTTTTCGGGGGTGCTGCATTGGCTATTGCTCGTACAAAAAGAGGAGCCATAGCATCTGTTATTTTTGGTGTAGCCATTGCTACGGCACTTATGCCTCCTTTGTGTACCATTGGCTATGGCATAGCGGTTGGTAATGTGGGTTATGCACTTGGTGCACTGTATCTCTTTTTTATCAATGCTACTTTTATAGCCTTCGCTTCCTTTGTAGTTGTAAAACTATTACGCTTTCCCATGATTCATTATGCCGATTCCAAAAGACGGCGATTTGTGGTTCGTGTGGTAAGCTTTTTTGCTTTATTGGTCATGATTCCTGCTGGCGTTACTTTTGTCAATGCATTGGGCGAAAACGAATTTAGAAAACAAGCAAATGCCTATCTGGAAACTCATGTGTCAATATTGCCTTATGGCGATTATCTAGTATCATCTGCAGCAATTCAATACAACAGAAAATCCGATAGTCAACTGTTGTTAAATCCATTAGGACTTGTGCAAATCGACTCCAGTACGATGCGTGTATTGGAACAGAAGTTAGCGAATTATGACAAGCTTGAATACGTAAAGCTAACCGTATTTACTAGAGAAAAAGAGTAATTTAGACCTGCATTTGTTTTATTTTCTTCATCAGATTTGAAGAATACACAAAGTCGTTAACAGCCTCATTATCTGTATTAAATATGAGCTCCTTACTACCTTCCCAAGCCTTTACGCCATCTTTTAAAAACAAAATGGTATCTCCAATTTCCATAACAGAATTCATGTCGTGAGAATTGATGACTGTAGTAATGTTGTTTTCTTGGGTAATTTCTCTAATAAGGTTGTCAATAACGATGGCCGTTTTGGGGTCTAGCCCTGAGTTGGGCTCATCACAAAAAAGGTATTTTGGCTTCATGACAACCGCGCGGGCAATGGCAACGCGTTTTTGCATGCCTCCAGAAAGCTCTGCTGGAAGTTTGCTGTTCGCATTTTCAAGATTTACACGCGCTATAACTTCTTCGGCAGCTCGTTTAATTTCTGATTCACTTTTCTTGGTTAGCATTTGCATTGGAAACATGACGTTTTCCAAAACAGACATGGAGTCAAACAGCGCACTTCCTTGAAAAACCATACCCATTTCTCTGCGTAATGTTCGTCTTTCTTCCTCATCCATATCGCTAATAGCTTGATTGTTGAAGTGCATTTTACCACCATCTATTTGGTGTAAACCCAACAGACACTTAAGCAATACTGTTTTTCCTGAACCACTTTGACCAATGATAAGGTTGGTTTTTCCTGGCTCAAAACTCATGCTAATCCCATTAAGAACTTGCAAGCCGTCAAACGATTTCGTGATGTTGTTTAGGGTTATCATTAAGCCAGTAACATTTGAGTAATGAAATAATTGAGCACAATAATAACTACTGACGTCCATACAAAGGCTACTGTAGCTGCTTTACCAACTTCGAGTGCGCCACCCTTCATATAATAGCCGTGATAGGATGGGATAGTGGCCAAAACCATGGCAAACACCAAAGTTTTTATAAAGGCGTATACTACATGGTAAGGCTTAAAGTCGAGTTGTATGCCCTCGATAAAATCAGCACTACTCGAAAATCCGCCATAAATGGTAGCGGCATAACCCCCAAGAATACCAAGAAACATGGAAAAATTTATCACTATGGGAAGCAAAAGCATCGAAATTATTTTTGGAAACACCAAGTAGTTTACGGAGTTAATGCCCATTACTTCTAATGCATCAATTTGTTCGGTTACGCGCATGGTACCTATGCTCGATGTAATAAAAGAACCTACTTTACCCGCAAGAATAATACTCATGAATGTTGGTGCAAATTCAAGTATTACCGATTGTCGTGTTGCAAAGCCAACTAAATTTTTTGGAATAAGTGGATTTTCAATATTAAGTGCCGTTTGTATGGATACAACCCCTCCAACAAAAAAGGATAAAAAGGCAACGATACCCAAGGATCCGATAATAAGATCTTGTATATCTTTGAATATAAGTTTTTGCATCACTTTTTTCTTGGTAGGCTTGACAAAAACCAACCTGAGCATTAATAAATATTCACCGATGTGATGCAGTATTTTCACGTAAACGAATGTAAAAAATTCTGTTGCTATAACCTAGGTCTCAATATAAATATTGAAATTTGTTAAAATATCAATTATGAATACCAAATCTTTCTTTATCATCGTCAGTCTCCTTTTGTTGGGCTGTAACTCAAATCACGACAACGACAAGACCAAAGTCGTAGTAGGTGTTGTAGTTGATCAAATGCGCATGGACTACCTATATCGATTCCAATCGCATTTTGGCGAAAATGGATTTAAACGTTTTTACAACGAAGGCTTTGTGGCTAAAAATCACCATTTTGACTACCGTCAAACCATGACAGGCCCCGGACATGCGAGTATAGCTACAGGTACTCCGCCTGCCATTAATGGAATTATTGGCAATGATTGGTTT
>Ga0213862_10000011_pt1 | contig 67800 bp, 64 predicted proteins | sample PICome_7_FD_160092 | JGI IMG/M metagenome (GOLD analysis project Ga0213862, IMG submission 160092) | Coastal seawater microbial communities near Pivers Island, North Carolina, United States - PICO266 | ecosystem: Environmental > Aquatic > Marine > Coastal | place: USA: North Carolina... | reverse complement strand
CAGGTGTTACTAATGTAAAGTTATACAGCATACTTGGAACAGAAGTATTATCTACTTCTTTTAACAATACTACTAATACACAAACTATCCCAACAAATGGATTAGCTAGCGGAGTATATGTTATTAAATTATATTCAGAATTTGATAGATTGATAACTAAATTAATTATTCATTAAATCTTCAATTTCTTGGATTTCAATTGGTATACTTTTCATAAGATTTATGGGTTCGCCGTTGTTTTGAATAACTACATCGTCTTCTAATCTTACACCAAATCCCTCATTAGGTAAATAAATACCAGGTTCCACTGTAAAAACCATGTTTTTTTTCATTGGTTCATCTAATAAACCATAATCGTGTGTGTCTAACCCCATATGATGAGAAGTCCCGTGCATAAAGTATTTTTTATAAGCTGGTTTTTCCTTTGACTCATTTTGAATATCTGCTTTATCTAATAATCCAAGTCCTAATAATTCAGAGGTCATTAACTTTCCTACCTCAATATGATATTCTTTCCAATCTGTCCCTGGAATTAGCATTTTGGTAGCAGCATTTTTTACTCTTAAAACAGAATTATAAACATCAGCTTGTCTTTTACTATACTTTCCATTAACAGGTATAGTTCTTGTCATATCACTGGAATAATTAGCATATTCAGCACCGACATCCAATAAAATTAAATCTCCATCTTTACATTGCATATTATTTTCTATATAATGTAAAATATTAGCGTTATTTCCAGATGCAATTATTGGAGTGTAAGCAAATCTTTTAGATCTATTAATTAAAAATTCATGTATAAATTCTGCTTCAATTTCATACTCCCAAACCTCAGGTTTGACAAAATTTAATATTCTTCTAAATCCTTTATTTGTTATTTCACAAGCATGTTTGATTAAATCTATTTCAACCTCATCTTTAACCGATCGTAACCTTTGAAGTATTGGATTGCTTCTGAATTGTTTTTTATTTGGATATTTTTTTAATATCCAATTACTAAATCTCGTTTCTCTAGTTTCAACTTCAATTTTGGCTCTATAATGCTCATTTTTGTTAATATATATATTGGTAGAGCTCTGCATAATTTGATTGATGATTTTTTCTTGATCTTTTAACCAATAAACCTCGTCAATTCCACTAACTTCATATGCTTGGTCTTTGTTAAGTTTTGGTCCTTCCCAAACAGCAATATGGTCATTAGTCTCTTTGAGTAGTAATATAGATTTATTATCACTAATTTTTTTTCCAGTTACTAAAATCAAAAGACTCTCTTCTTGATCAACTCCACATAAATAAAAAATATCTCTGTGTTGTTCGAATGGAAGTGTTGAATCGGCACTAATAGGGTATATATCATTTGAATTAAAAAATGCAACACTATTTGGTTTCATTTTAGAGAGAAAATTTTGTCTATTATTTACAAAAAGCTTGTTATTAATTCTATTGTATTTCATCAGTTTTTATTAGTTATTATAAATATATCATTAATGATTAAATAAGTGATTTTTTTTTACAAAAATTTAAATGCTCAAATTTTTGTTAGTAATTCATTTCAGCCCTATTTTTGTACTAGATTTATAATATAAATTTATATGAACAATTTATTCAAATCATCAATCGGTAGAAAGTTTGCGATGGCTATTTCTGCTGTTTTTTTAATGATTTTTTTGCTCCAACATTTTGCAATTAATATAACTTCAGTTTTTAGCTCTGAATTGTTTAATAAACTTTCCCATTTTATGGGAACAAACCCTTTAGTTCAGTTTGTTTTACAACCAATACTTATTGCAGGAGTTATATTTCATTTTGTAATGGGTTTTATATTAGAGCTAAGAAATAATAAATCTAATTCAGTTAAATATTCAAAAAATAATGGAGCTGCTAATTCTTCTTGGATGAGCAGAAATATGATTTGGAGTGGTTTAGCGATACTGTCATTTATGATATTACATTTTATTGATTTTTGGTTTCCAGAAATTAACACCAAATTTATTCAAAATGACTGGTCAGGTATGCTAAATGGAGAATTAAGGTATTTTACTGAGCTTCAACATAAATTTATATATCTACCAAGAGTGATTGCATATGTCTTAGCATTTATTTTTCTATCACTTCACTTGTTGCATGGTTTTACTTCGGCATTTCAATCATTGGGATCAACCATGGGTAGAAAAAAAATATTTTTAAATATTAGTTACATTTATTCGATAGCAATACCATTAGGTTTTGTGTGTATAGCACTGTACCATTATTTTACACAACTATAATTTTTTATTATGAGTAAACTAAATTCAAACGAACCTCAAGGGCCTCTCAAGGATAAGTGGACAAGTCATAAGAACAAAATTAATCTAGTTAATCCCTCGAATAAAAGATTAATTGATATAATTGTTGTGGGTACAGGACTCGCTGGAGGTTCAGCTGCTGCAACTTTAGCTGAGCTAGGATATAACGTCAAGGCTTTCTGTTTTCAAGATTCTCCTAGACGAGCACATTCAATCGCAGCCCAAGGAGGAATTAATGCTGCAAAAAATTATCAAGGGGATGGAGATTCAACTTATCGTCTTTTTTACGATACAGTAAAAGGAGGGGATTATAGATCTAGAGAGTCTAATGTATATAGATTGGCAGAAGTATCAACAAATATTATTGATCAATGTGTTGCTCAAGGAGTTCCTTTTGCAAGGGATTATGGAGGTCTATTAGATAACAGATCATTTGGTGGAGTTTTAGTTTCACGTACCTTTTATGCAAAAGGTCAAACTGGGCAACAATTACTTCTTGGAGCATATTCCGCTATGAATAGACAAATAGGTCGTGGAAAAATTAAAATGTACAATCGACATGAAATGTTGGATATTGTTACAATAAAAAGTGAGCAATACCCTGAAGGTCAAGCTAGAGGGATTATAACTAGAAATCTAATATCAGGTGAAATTGAAAGACACTCTGCTCATGCAGTAGTTTTAGGCTCTGGAGGATATGGAAATGTTTTTTATTTATCAACAAATGCTATGGGAAGCAATGTTACTGCAGCATGGAAAGCTCATAAAAGAGGAGCTTTTTTTGCAAATCCTTGTTATACTCAAATCCACCCTACTTGCATCCCAGTTTCTGGAGATCATCAATCAAAATTAACTCTTATGTCTGAGTCCCTAAGAAATGATGGAAGAATATGGGTGCCAAAAAATATTAATGACGTTAAAGCAATTAGAAAGGGGTCTCTGAAACCAACTGAAATCAGTGAAGAAAATAGAGATTATTTTCTTGAAAGAAGATATCCTGCTTTTGGAAATTTAGTACCTCGTGATGTAGCTTCCAGAGCAGCTAAGGAAAGATGTGATGCTGGTTTTGGAGTTAATGCAACAGGAGAGGCTGTGTATTTAGATTTTGCTTCTGCAATTTTAAGGTATGGTAAAGAACAGGCTCACATTAAAGGTTTAAACGAAAAAGATGAAAAATTAGTTTATGATTTAGGAAGTAAAGTGGTTAAAAATAAATATGGGAACTTATTTCAAATGTATGAAAAAATAGTTGATGAAAATCCATATAATACACCAATGATGATATATCCAGCTGTACATTACACTATGGGCGGAATTTGGGTTGATTATAATTTAATGACTTCTGTTCCTGGTTTATACTGCATTGGAGAAGCAAACTTTTCTGATCATGGAGCAAATAGACTTGGAGCTTCGGCCTTAATGCAAGGACTAGCCGATGGTTATTTTGTTTTGCCATATACAATTGGTGATTTTCTCTCACAAGATATTTCAACAGGACCTATTTCTACGGATTCAAAAGAATTTGATGAAGCACAAAAATTAGTAGAAGAAAAGTTAGATTATTTTATTAATAATAACGGAAAACATTCTGTTGATTATTTTCATAAAAAACTTGGTAAAATAATGTGGAATAAATGTGGAATGGCACGAAATTCTAAAGAATTAAATGAAGCAATTGAAGAAATCTCAGAACTAAGATCTGATTTTTGGAAAAATGTTAAAGTACCTGGTTCTAAAAATGAATTTAATGAAGAGTTAGCAAAAGCTGGAAGAGTTGCAGATTTCTTAGAATTAGGAGAATTATTTGCTAAAGATGCTCTTGTTAGAGAAGAATCTTGTGGTGGGCATTTTAGAGAAGAACATCAGACAAAAGACGGAGAAGCAGTTCGAAAAAAAGAATATCAATTTGTCTCTGCCTGGGAATACAAAGGGGAGCCTAAAGATGCTACTTTACATAAAGAAAAATTAGAGTATAATAATATTGAAGTGAAAGAAAGAAGTTATAAATAATAATTTATGAAATTAAAACTTAAGATTTGGCGTCAAAAAAATTCTGATTCAGATGGTCAGATGGTTGATTATGATATTGATAACATATCACCAGATATGTCTTTTTTAGAAATGCTTGATGTATTAAATACTAAAATTATTGAGAATGATCAAAATCCAATTTCTTTTGATCATGATTGTAGAGAAGGTATATGTGGTTCTTGTTCTTTATATATTAATGGGGAAGCTCATGGACCAGATAGAGGAGTAACTACATGTCAATTACATATGAGAAAATTTAAGGATGGTGATACTATATATGTTGAACCATTTAGAGCTAATGCTTTCCCTGTAATTAAAGATCTAGTTATTGACAGAACTGCATTTGATAGAATTCAACATGCAGGGGGTTACATTTCAGTTAATACTTCAGGCAATACTCAAGATGCTAATTCCATACCAATTAATAAATCTAATGCAGATGACGCTTTTAATGCAGCTACATGTATTGGATGTGGCGCTTGTGTTGCTAGTTGTAAAAATTCTTCGGCAATGTTATTTGTTGGAGCAAAAGTTTCACAATACGCGTTACTACCTCAAGGAAGGGTTGAGGCCTCTGATAGAGTTGTTAATATGATTAATCAAATGGATTTAGAAGGCTTCGGAAACTGTTCTAATACTGGAGCATGTGAAGTTGAGTGCCCTAAGGGAATTTCATTAGACAATATTGCAAGAATGAATAGAGAATTATTAAAGGCAAATCTCTAGGAAATAATTATTTCAAAATAAATTCTTGAATTAAATCCCAGCCTGCCCTTATATCTAATTCGTCTAAAAGATGTATAACTCTTTCCGGATTTTTTTTTATATAATAATTTCCAGTATCATATCTGTTATTTTTATTAGAGTCAAAAATAACGCGAACAAAATATTTAGCTGGAATAATATATTTAAAATCAATATTTTGACTTTTAGAAATTAATTTCTCATATTTAATTTCCCCTATTTTGTTCAATAATTGAACAATAATTGGGTATTCTGCATTAATAATATTAAGTCTTAAATTTCCATAATCATCAAAAGTTTTTGTTTTAAATGTATATGATAGTGAATCATTGTAAGTATTATAAATATCTTTAAATGCTCCTGGAAGAAAATTGAAAGAATAATTATCTTCTTCGACTTTATTGAAATTAAAAATATAGCTATTATTGATTTTGTCCAATTTATAGGAGTATATAATTTTTAAAGAATCTTTATCTAAAATAGAAATCTTAGTTGTATCTAGTTTTTTAAATGGAGTATTCCCTTGGAATTTAACATCTTCCAAAAAGTTAATATAATTACTTTGAAGACTTGTTATTTTTAAGGAATCTTTATATGTGTCTTTAAGTTTTATTTTAAGTGTATCTGAATATGATTTATTATTTGCTAAAAATTTTAATGAATCAATTTTAGTGTAAGATTTAAACCAATAGTATAAGGTGTCTTTTGCTTTTCCTTTGATTATATTGCTTGTATATGAAGAATCAATTTTTGAAATTAGATTTATGGAAGGATTTTCAAGAATACCTTCAAAACCAAAGGCTATTGAATTATTAGATAATTGTTTAGGTCTTCCAAATTTAAACTCAACTGACTCTTTAAAAATTTTAATAGTATAATTATTTGCAGAATCTTTTGGAAGCTCTATGATTTGTTTGTGAAATCCAATTTTATCAGTCTTACTTTGAAAAATATAATCTTTATCTTCTTCATTCAATGCTATAAGTAAATATTTACCATCTTTTACATTACTTAGATTAAATGTGCCAGAACTATCTACAACCCTAGTAACATATTTTGGTTTTGATTTGTAAATTATAGAGTCGTGAAATGTACTATCTATCTCATGTAGTAAAACACTAATATCTTCAGGTGCTTCTCTTTCATATGCGTCAAGGACTCTTCCTTTTATTGATAACGAGTCAATATAATTTCCTGTGGAAAAAACATATTTATAATTGGAAAAAGTATTATCAGCATTATTGTCTACAATACTTTCACCAAAATTGAACACATAAGTAGAATTTTTTTGCAAAGGTTTTGAAAACTTAATTTTAACGTATTTACTTGCAAACCCCATTGGAGTTATTTCTGGAATTGGGTCAATCGGTGGAGAAATTATTAAGTTTTTCTGAAGATTCTTAAATTTTATATATTCATTAAAATAAATTTTTATTTCCTCAGAATTAAAATTTGTGGTATAATTTTCTGGCTCTGATTTGGTAATAACTGGAGGCGTTTGATCAATATCTCCCCCAGAAGGAGTCCCTCTATTAGCACAGCTTATTATTATAGTTGCAGATATTAAAAAAGATAAAATTTGTTTTATTTTATTCACGTATTAAAATAATTATTAAGCAAATTAACATATAATTTTCAACAAACCATTCCTTTAGTTCAAAAGGGTTTCATATTTTTACATTATGAGTCAAAAAGAAGACAGTTTTAAAAAAGTTATATCTCATGCAAAAGAGTACGGCTTTATATTTCAAAGTAGTGAAATATATGATGGATTAAGTGCTGTATATGATTATGCTCAAAATGGAGTTGAGTTAAAAAATAATATTAAAAAATATTGGTGGAAATCAATGGTTCAGTTAAACGATAATATTGTAGGCTTAGATTCAGCAATATTAATGCACCCTAAAACTTGGAAAGCTTCAGGACATGTAGATGCTTTTAACGATCCTTTAATTGATAATAAAGACTCAAAAAAAAGATATAGAGCAGACGTTTTAATTGAAGATTATTGCGTCAAAATAGAATCTAAAATTGAAAAAGAAATTAAAAAAGCTCTAAAACGATTTGGTGATAAATTTGATCAACAGCAATTTGTTGCTACAAACCCTAGAGTTGTTGCTTACAATGAGAAGATTAGATTAATATTATCTAGGTTAGCTAAGTCATTAAAAAACGAAGATTTAGAGGATGTTAGAAATATAATAATTGAATTAAATATAGTTTGTCCTATTTCTGGAAGTACAAATTGGACAGATGTTAAGCAATTTAACTTGATGTTTGGAACTAAGTTAGGTGCTTCTGCTGAATCTGCAACTGAATTATACTTAAGACCAGAAACTGCTCAAGGAATATTTGTAAATTTTTTAAATGTACAAAAGACTGGTCGAATGAAAATTCCGTTTGGAATAGCCCAAACAGGTAAAGCATTTCGAAACGAAATTGTTGCCAGGCAATTTATATTTAGAATGAGAGAATTTGAACAAATGGAGATGCAATTTTTTATTCAACCAGGCACACAAAATAAATGGTATGAAAAATGGAAAAAAACTAGAATGAATTGGCATCTTTCATTAGGAATGGGAGTTAGTAATTATAGATTTCATGACCATGAAAAGCTAGCTCATTATGCCGATGCTGCGGCTGATATACAATTTAAATTCCCATTTGGATTTAAAGAGTTAGAGGGAATTCATTCGAGAACAGATTTTGATTTAAGACAACATCAGAAATTCTCTGGAAAAAAGTTAATGGTATTCGATAATGAAAATAATGAAAATTATACTCCATATGTAGTTGAAACTTCAATTGGACTAGATAGAATGTTTTTAGCTGTCATTTCAAATTCTTTGGTTGAGGAACAATTAGATAATAATACAACAAGAACAGTTTTAAAAATTCCATCTGTATTATCTCCCTACAAGGCTGCAATATTACCGCTTGTTAAAAAAGATGGTCTGTCAGAATTAGCAAGAGATATTTTCAATACTTTAAAAATAGATTTTAATATCATCTTTGATGAAAAAGATGCTGTAGGCAGAAGGTATAGGAGGCAAGATGCTATAGGAACTCCATATTGTATAACAATTGACCACCAAACAATTAAGGACAATTCAGTTACAATTAGAGATAGAGATTCTATGAGCCAAGAGAGAATAAAGATTGATGATTTAGAAGCATATATTTCCTCAAAAGTTAGTCTAAAGTCATGGCTTAGAACAATTCAGTAATTATTATTCTACAATTTTAATAATCCAATCAAATGTCATAAATTAGGGCCACTTTAAAACCCCTTGAATCATGAAAAAGCTGATAAAATTCCTATTTGTTTTAATATTTTTTTCTTTTAATCTCATTAATTCTCAAACCAATGATATTCAAAGGCCATCATGGATAGAAACTTTAGAATATAAATTTGTTCCTAGTATTACTGATCAAATTAAAGATGGAACCTTTATTCCAGCGGATGAAAATGCTCATAAAAAATTAGGTAGAGAAAAAAAATGGCATGGAAATAAAGTTGTTCCTGGAAAAGGATTACCCAAAGGAGACGATCCTTTACTATATTTGCAAGAAAATATAAGTAGTAAAAGTAACAGAGATCCTATTTTGACTTTTGATACAACTACAAATACAGCTACCCCTTCAGATCCAACAGGTGAAATTGGAAGAGATTATTATCTAGCATCATGGAATTCATCTTTTAGGTTTTTTAACTTGGATGGGACTTCTGCTTCACCAGCTTCTAGTTTGTCAACTTTATTTGGTAATAATGAATCAGGTGATCCAATAGTTTTATACGATAGTCAAGTAGATAGATATGTAATATCATCAATGGGAAGTGCAGGATTAAATTTTGCAATTTCAACTACAAATGATCCAATTAACGACGGTTGGCATGTATATACTGCCAGCTCAGGAATATTTGGAACTGATGGTCAATTTCCAGATTATCCTAAATATTCAATATGGTCTGACGGATACTATTGTACTACCAATACAGGTGGTAATAATTTATATGTGTTAGAGCGTGATAAAATTATAAATGGAGATATTACAGCAACAATTCAAGGATTTGACACCCCTCAAATGGTTACAAGTGGATTTGCCTCTGCTCAAGTATTAGATATTACTGATGATGATCATCCGTCTGCTGGAAACGCTACTATGATTTATATGCAAGATGATGCTTGGTTTGGAGTTATGGCTGATCATTTAAAAGTTTGGACTATTAACATAGATTGGAGTAACCCTAACAATTCATCAGTATCAGCACCTTATGAGCTAGATACATCTTCATTTACTAGCGTATTTGATGGAGGATCTTTTGCAAACCTACAACAATCAAGTGGACCTGATATTGATGCAATGCAAGCATGTATAATGAATCAAGCTCAGTTTAGAAAATTCCCAACTCATAACTCTGCTGTATTTAACTTTGTTGTTGATGCAGACGGAACTTCATCAGAATTAGCAGCAGTAAGATGGTATGAGCTTAGACAAGATGCTGATGGAGAGCCATGGACTATCTTTCAAGAAGGAACTTATACTGCTCCTGATGGTAGACATGCATTTGGTGCAAGTATGGCAATGGATATACAGGGAAATATAGGTATGGGTTATTCTTCAATGAGCTCTACTGAAAATATTTCACTTAGATATACCGGCAGATACGTAAATGATCCTGTTGGTGAAATGACTATTGAAGAAAATTTATTTGTACAAAGTAATAATACCAATAATAATACTCGTTATGCGGATTATGCTCATTTAAGTGTAGATCCATCTAATGATAAAACCTTTTGGTTTACTTCTGAGTATTTTTTACCTGGAAGAAGAGATTTAGTTGGTACGTTTCAAATTGCTGCAAATTTTTCAAATGATATAGGAATTATTAGCGTTGATTCACCTGTCTCAGGACTTTTAACAGATACAGAAACAGTAACTGTTTCAATATTTAATTATGGGGAAGATGCTGTTTCAAATTTCGATGTTTCATATCAACTGGATTCAGGTACTATTGTTACGGAAACATATTCTGGAACAGTAGAATCTACAGAAACAGTTCAGCATACATTTTCAACAACTGCTGACTTATCAACTGTTGGTCAAACATATGTGATAAATTCTTATACTTCATTATCTGCAGATGAAGACTCTTCTAATGATGGAATTACTCAAGATATTCAACATTTAAATCCAAATGATTTAGGAATAACTAGTATTTCTTCACCAATTTCAGGAACAAACTTATCTTCAAATGAGTTAGTTACCATTGAAATAACAAATTTTGGAGGAGCTGAACAATCTAATTTTGAAGTTTCTTACACTGTTAATGAAACAACAATAACTGAAATTGTTGCTGGACCACTTGCTGGAAATACTTCTATGGATTACATCTTTACGGAAACTTTAGATTTGTCCGTATTTGGAGTATATGAGATTTTAGCAACAGTAAATTTAGAAAATGATTTTGATTCTTCTAATGATTCTTTTACAAGCACTGTTAACAATTCAAATTGTTCGCCAGTAGGAGATTTATCTTTCGGAGATGGTTTTCATCTATTTCAAGTTGGAGATATTAATAATACTACAGGTGAAGGTGGAGTTGGATATGAAGATTTCACAAACTTATCAACTGACTTAGAACAAGGTTCATCTAATGATTTAACAGTTACTACTGGATATGGAAATCAATATATTAGGGTATGGATTGATTTTAATGATGATTTTGTATTTACATTAGATGAATTAGTAGTCGACAATTATGTCATTGCAGTCGGATCTGCCGCAGGGTCATATACAGAAACTATGCAACTTACTGTCCCTGAAAACGCTTCTTTAGGGCAACATATTATGAGAGCAAAATCTAACTGGAATGCTCCAGTACCTGACGATGCTTGCGAAGAAACTCAATATGGAGAAACAGAAGACTATATGGTTAATATTTTAGAATCACTAGGGATTAATGACAGTATTATATCCAATTCTGATTTTAAAATAATATCTTTAGAAAATAATCAATTTGATATTAGTTTATCAACTAACTATAATGATGATATATCATTTAGTGTTTATAATGTTTCTGGTCAAGTTATAGTTTTTAATAATATCTCAAAAAATTCAGATAAATATAAATATGATTTAGATATGTCTTATGCCTCAAGTGGGGTTTATTTAGTTAAAATGGGTAATTCATCCATTGGATATAAAATTGGAAAAATAATTGTAAAATAATAAAATTTAAAAATGAAAAAATTAATAGCGCTTTTTTTAATATTTAGCACCGTAGGGTTTAGTCAAGTTACAAATGAGGGACAACCACTGAGCTGGTCATACGCTTCATCTGACTTATTAGATGTTGAAGCAAAAACATTACCATCTTTTGATTTAAAGGCAATCGAAGACGAAGACAAAATAAATGATAATTCATTTGATAGGCCATGGAGATTTGGTTACATGCACAGTGTTGATTATGGTTTTGAAGATGGTCAATGGGATATTTTAGAAAATGGTGATAGAATTTGGAGAATATTAATCAATTCTCCTGAAGCATTATCATTAAATTTTATTTTTGATAATTTTTATATACCTAAAGGAGCTTCATTATATCTTTATAATGATCAAAAGACGGATCTTTTAGGTGCTTACACAGAGAAGCAAAATCAAGATGGTGGAATTCTTGGAACCTGGTTAGTTCAAGGAGATTCTGTTTGGATTGAATACTATGAACCTCAAAATGTTGTAGGGCAAGGAACTTTACATATAGCTAAAGCTACTCATGGCTACAGAAATGCAGATACATTTAATCAAGCTAAAGGTTTAAATGATTCTGGAAATTGTAACCTTGATGTTGATTGTTCAATTGGAGATGATTGGGAAGAGCTAAAAGAACATAATAAAAGATCGGTTGGAATCTTACTTTCTGGTGGATCTGGTTTTTGTACAGGGGCATTAATTAATAATACTCAAAATGATGGAACTCCTTATTTTTTAACTGCAGATCATTGTTATAGTAATCCAGCAGCCTGGTCCTTTAGGTTTGGGTGGATAAGTCCAAACAGTGTTTGTGCAACGACAGAAAACAGTAGTAATGGGCCAACTAACATGACAATTAGCGGTGCAACATTAAGAGCTAGAGATGCTGGTTCAGACTTTGCTCTGGTTGAAATTAATAGCGATATTCCTGAAGATTGGAATAGAGTTTTTGCCGGTTGGGATAAATCAGATAATTTCCCCGAATTTCAAGTTGGTATTCATCATCCATCTGGAGATGTTATGAAGGTTTGTAGAGATGATGATCCAGCTACAAAAGAAGTTAATGCTGGAGCCCAAACTTGGGAAATTGTAGGTGGCCTCCCAGGAGGATGGGAAATAGGTGTAACCGAGCCTGGATCTTCCGGTTCTCCATTATTTGATCAAGAAGGAAGAATTATTGGACAATTGTATGGTGGTGGAGCAGCTTGTTCAGGAACTAACGATAATGATCAATTTGACTATTATGGAAGAGTTGGAGTTTCATGGGAAGGAGGCGGAACCTCAAGTACAAGATTAAGAGATTGGTTAGACCCACAAGGAAGCGGTAATGACACTATGGATCCTTATCCAACATTAACAAGCTTCCCTTATGACTCTGGTGTGTCTAGTATTGATTCGCCTATTGATGGAATTCTAACATTAAATGAAGTAATTACAGTTACGATTACAAATTATGGAGAGAATTCAATATCAAACTTTGATGTCTCTTATCAAATTGACGGAGGATCTGTAATAACAGAAACATTTACATCAACAATTATGTCAGGAGAATCATCACAATTTTCATTTACTACAACAGCTGATATGTCAACAGTTGGTCAAACATATGTGATAAATTCTTATACTTCTTTGTCAGGTGATGAAGATTCTGAAAATGATGGAATTACTCAAGAGGTTCAACATTTAAATCCTAATGACTTAGGTATCTCAGAAATAACTAGTCCAACATCAGGAACTAACCTATCTGCATCAGAATTAGTAACAGTTGTTATTACGAATTACGGCTCATCTTCACAATCAAATTTTGAAGTATCATATGAAGTTAATGGTGAAACTGTTACTGAAACTGTTTCTGGCCCTATAGATGGAAATTCATCTATTTCATACAGCTTTAATCAAAGTCTAGATTTATCCGCATTTGGAGTGTATGAAATTTCAGTTAGTGTAAATATTGAAAGTGATGCTGATTCTAATAACGATTCTTTAACAGTTACTGTAAATAATTCTAATTGTTCCCCTACAGCAGACACATCCTACGGAGATGGATTTCAACTATTTGAAGTAGGAGATATAAGTAATACTTCTGCAGGAGAGGGTTATGCAGATTTCACTAATCTATCCACTGATTTAGAGCAAGGGTCAAGTAATAGTTTAACTGTAACAACTGGATACGGAAATCAATATATAAGAGTATGGATAGATTTTAATGATGATTATACATTTTCATTAGATGAATTAGTAGTAGATAATTATGTTATGGCTTCTGGATCTGCAGCGGGAACTTATACTGAAACTATGGATTTAGTTGTCCCAGCTGATGCTGCTCTTGGACCACATATAATGAGAGCAAAATCAAATTGGAATGGCCCAGTTCCAGATGATGCCTGTGAGGAAACTACTTATGGTGAAACAGAAGACTACATGGCAAATATTGTTGAAAGCTTAAGTATAAATAATAACCAAATTGATGGTATCTCGGTTTTCCCTAACCCTGTTAATAATCAGTTAAACATTAATATGGGGCAAAATAGTGATCTTAATTACTCTATTATTGGAATGACTGGTCAAATAATATTTACAGGACAATTATCGAATTCCCTTACTAATATTGATTTGTCATCACTGAGTAAAGGAGTTTATTTCTTAAACATAAAGAATAATTCTCTTAATAAACAAAATAATTATAAGTTAGTAAAAAGATAATAGTTATAAATTTAAAAAAGAGGAACTTTTTAGTTCCTCTTTTTTTATATTAAAATTTGGCTTTTAATTGAATATTACCATTATGAATTGTTGTGCTTAATTCAGATTTTCTAGCAAAATAATTTAAATTTAAATCTAAATATTTTGTTAGATTTTTTTGTAGATTTAAGCTCCATGTGATATTTTTTCCTTTTTGTAAACCTTCCATCATTATATAGCTAATTACAGAGTTTGTATTTCCAACAAAATTATTTTTAAAATAATTTATTTCACCAAGAATCGAAAGGTTTTTTTTGTTATTTGAAATTGTTGTTGAAACTCCGAATTTATTTTGATTTAGCTTTTCATTATTACCAATTATATTTTCAATTTCCTTTAAATGATAAGACACCTCAAACTTATTAGAACTATTGAAAAAATAAGATAGCTTGGGCTTAAAGGTGTAATTATCAAAACTATAATTTTTGTTCTCAAAGTTTTCACTTGAACTTTTTTTATTTTCAAATAAAATCAAGGAGGATATTAATATGGAATTTAATTTATGATTAAAATTTAATTGATGACTAAGGATATCATTTACAACGAATCCAAATGAAAGTGTATTTTTTGATTTGTTTTTTATAAAATTATAAGTTGTTGAATAATATTGCTCTCCTTTATTAAAGTATAAACTGTTTTTTAAGTTCATATTTAGCCCAAGTAAGTTTTCTGTATTTAAATCAAGTGGATTTAAATCAAATATATTGTTTTTATACTTTGATTTTTTTTGAATCAAATATTGAATTTGATTTTGAAAATTTGATAAAATATTTTTAATTTTTATTGAACTTTCAGACCATTTTTTAAAGTTTATATTAATTGTTTGACTGAATTTATTTTGATATGTTCTTATAAATTTTTGATTCGGAAGTAACACTCTAAGGAATATTCCTTCATCTTCAAATTGAGCTATTTCAAATTCTTCTAATTCTTGTATGTTATTTTCATTTATATCAATCCACTTATAATTTCCTAGACCTGGTTCAACTTCAATAAATGTATATTCTTGTTGAGCATGATTTCCTGAATTAGTTTCATATATAGTATTTAATCTAATTAAGTTATCAATAGATTTAAAATAAAAATCTAATTTCGAGTTTAAATACTTTTCTTTGTTTAATTGATTAACTCTTTCAAGAACTTTATAATTTGTAAATAAAGTTAGTTTTGTATTTTTATTGTTTACTACTCTTGATCTTAATAAATAATTCAAGGAATTATTTACATTTTCTAAAGTATTATTATTTACACTGTCATTAGTCTTATAATTTAGTCCAATTTCTAAGAAAATATTATTTAAGTTACCTAAACCAGTTTCTATTCCATAATTTTTATTTCTATGGCTACTAATAATTAAGGAGTCATTTAGCTTATCATTTTTTATATTATTTTCATAACTATAATTTAATTTTGCCCAATATTTTTTTGCACTATATTTTAATTCGTTTTTAGTTGTTATAAATGTAGATTTTATAAATTGACTGTTTGTTTTTAAATTACTACTTTGTGATAAAAATTTCAACTTATCTAGGTTCAAATTAATTTTTATTTGGTTTTTTGAGCCCATAAAAAAATTAGAAAAATTTAGATTTTGATAATTATAATCAATGCTTCCTATTTTATCTTTTATTATATTGATTTCAAACTTAGATTGTTTTTGTGTTTTAGTAAATTCATAATTATTTCCAATTAGTAAGGAATCAATATTCCAGTTTCTTATAAATTCAGGATCATAATAATATTCTATAGATTTAAAATATTTATCAATCTGATTATAACTAAATTTGTTATTTATTTCAAATCCTTTTTTATTTAAAATTGTATTTTTTAAGTCAGCTTTTACTGCTAACCCTTGATTATCTTCATCATTAATTGAAGAAAATAAATTTTTATCTTCAATACTTCCAGCAATTTCGAAATTAAATATCGAATTTTTATGAATTGAATAACTACCATTTATTACTGCCATTTGCAATTTTTCTGGAGCAATCAACCTGACTATTGGTTCATAGCTTCCTTGTTTTATATTTTGAATAGGATTAATATATTCGTAAATATTTGAAATAGCATCATTAGATTTTAAAATGTAATCCCCATTATTTTCTCCAACATAAGTAAATTTAACTGAGTATAGTTCATCACTTGGATTTATAGAGAATTCAAAATATTCGTTGTTGTTTTGATTAATTTTTTTGTATAAAATTCTATTTTCATTGTATTCAGATATTTGAGCTGAAGAGGATTCCATCAAACTTGTATTATCCCCAGCCTGATTTAAAATATTTCTTTGTTCATCAGTTAAGTTTTGTTGTAAATTCTGTTTTTTTAAATCTTTTTCATTGTAAATCATTACATTTAAATCTAGTTTTTCACTTTTATAACTATTTCCAGCATACGAAAAAAATCTTGAATAATTTCTGTCACTAATTTGATAATCAACTCTAATTCTATTTTCTGAACTAATGGGATATGTTGTATTAAATATTATCTCCCCAGCATTATAATTCATTATATAGTCTTTATTTTCACCTCTAGTTAATAAAGTCCCATCTACATATACTTTTTCACTTCCTGAAATTATTAGTATATATAATTCTCCATTATTTCCTCTTATTTTATAAGGTCCTTGGTTTCCTTCTAGAGCACTAATATTACTTGATCTAAATTGTCCCTTAACAATTGCACCAGAAACAAATGCTTTATTTTTTTCATTTAAATCAGAAGAAACTAATAATCCTTGAATTTTTTTACTAAAATTCCCAAAATATGATGTTCTGTTATTTATGTCTACATCACCTGCTCTTATTGTCCAATTTATACTTTTTAATTCAATAAATATTTGATCAAATTCATCTAATCTTTGAGAGTAGCCATTATCGTTTATTGGTATATTGGCATCTTGTATAGAAGCCGTTATTTCAACTTTTTCATTTAATCTTCCATATAGTTGTAAATCTAGTTCACTATTTAAAACAGTATTTTTATTATTTCCTAAATTTACACCTCTAGAAATGCTTCCCTTTGTATTTAGTCCCTGAAAAGGATTATCTTTTTTTATAATATTTGATTTTGATAATGTATATAATTTATTAATGTTATCAGTATTTTCTATGATCAAATTATCATTCAAGAATTTGTATTTCTTTGTTAAAAAAAAAGGATATGAGACGCTATCTTTTAAGTGTTTATTTTTTATTTTAATTATACTATCAACTTCATTTACAACATTTAAACTTGACTTTCCAAATGTATTATATGTATTAATATAGATATAGATAAAAAGGATCTTTAATATAAAATGTATTGTTTTTCTCATACAATAGAATAAACTCTTATTTATCTGAAATATTTTATTAATTTGATAAATCTTATTATCTAATCTAACAATTAATTAATAGTTTATATATTTTAGTATTATGAAAATTATTTCTTATAATGTTAACGGAATTAGAGCAGCTATAAAAAAAGGTTTTATAGACTGGTTAGAATATGAATCTCCTGATATTATTTGTCTTCAAGAAATTAAAGCGATGGAAGATCAGATTGATATTAGATTGTTTCATAAAATTGGTTATAAATATACTTACTGGTTTAGTGCTAATAAAAAAGGGTATAGTGGTGTTGCAATTTTGAGTAAGAAAAAGCCAAACCATGTAGAATATGGTACTGGAATTGAATCCATGGATTTTGAAGGCAGAAATATTCGTGCTGATTTTGATGATTTTTCTGTAATGAGCCTATATCTACCTTCAGGAACAAATATTCAAAGATTAGAGTTCAAATTTAATTATATGGATATGTTTTTAAATTATGTAAATGACTTGAAAAAGATTAAGAATAAATTAATTATTGTGGGTGATTATAATATATGCCATAAGGCAATTGATATACATGACCCAGTAAGAAATAAAAATGTTTCAGGTTTTTTGCCAGTAGAAAGAGATTGGTTGGATAAGTTTATAGAAAGTGGTTTTGTAGATTCTTTTAGAGAGATTAATCAATTGCCAAATCAATATAGTTGGTGGAGTTATAGAGCTAATTCTAGACAAAATAATAAAGGTTGGAGAATAGATTATATAATGATAACTAAAAATTTAAAAATTAATATTTCAAGTGCTTCTATATTAGATGATGTAAAACATAGTGATCATTGTCCAATAGTTGTAGAATTAAATAATTAATAGATGATATATAATACCATTCCTCATACCGATATTAAAGTTAGTAAGATCTGCTTAGGAACAATGACTTGGGGAAATCAAAATAGTAAAAAAGAAGCATTTTCTCAGCTTGATTATGCATTAGATAAAGGGGTTAATTTTATAGACACTGCAGAATTATACCCTGTTCCAGCAGATGCTTTAACTCAGGGTAAAACAAGTGAGTATATTGGAGACTGGATGAATCAGAGAAAAAATAGAGAAAAAATTATTTTAGCAACAAAAATAGCTGGACCAGGAGAGTATACAAAACACATTAGGTCAGGAGGTTTCTCAAATAAATCTATTTCTGATGCTATTGAAAAAAGTTTAAAAAGATTAAAAACCGACTATATTGATTTATATCAGTTGCATTGGCCAGAAAGAAGCACAAACTATTTCGGAGTCAGAGATTATAAACATGATTTTGATGATAAATGGGATGATAATTTTAATAAAATTTTACATTGTTTAAATAAATTTGTTAAATCTGGAAAAATAAGAAATATTGGTATTTCTAATGAAAAAGCTTGGGGATCAATGAGATATATTGAGGAATCTAAGAAATTTGATTTACCTAGAGTAGTAACTATTCAAAATGCCTATTCTTTATTAAACAGACCTTTTGAAGGTGATCTAGCAGAAATATCTATGCGTGAGGGCTTAGGCCTATTAGCTTATTCACCTCTCGGATTTGGTGTTTTAACAGGTAAATATTTAAACGGTTCTGCTTCAAAAAATTCTAGATTAAAATTATTTCCTAGATTTTCGAGATATAGTAGTGATCAAGCAACGAAAGCTACGAGAAGATATTTAGAAATTGCAAACGAATTTGGCATTAGCTTAACTCAATTAGCATTAGCTTTTGTTAATCAACAACCTTTTGTTACAAGTAATATTATTGGAGCTACTAATCTAAATCAATTAGAGGAAAATATCTCTAGTGTAGATGTTAAACTAAGTGATGCTATTTTAACAAAAATAAATGAGATACATTGCGAAATTCCAAACCCTTCTCCATAAAAAAACCCTATTAAATAAATAATAGGGTTTTTTAATTATAACCTGATGTTTTTACCATTTTCATCTGTAAAGTGATATTCTAGATAAGTGTAAGCATCTCTAGGAATAATCTTGATAATTTTTTTATATTTCATTATCCACTTATTTTTTATTGAAAATAAGCCTTTACTAAGAAATGCCTCTATAAAAGGATGAGTATTTAATCGAACATTTTTATGTCCTTTCTTAATGATTAATTCTAAATCTTCAGAAATTTTTCTTACAATAAGAATGGGAGCTTCAATTTCAGCACCATTTTTATTATTTGGATTTTGTTCTCTTGTTTTTATAGTCATTTCAGGACGAACTCTCTGTCTAGTGATTTGGATTAATCCAAATTTACTGGGCGGAAGAATTTTATGCTTAGCACGATCATCCTTCATTTCTTCTTTTAAATGATTGAATAGTTTCTTTCTATTCTCTGCAGACCCGAGATCAATAAAATCAACTACAATAATGCCACCCATATCTCTAAGCCTTAATTGTCTTGCAATTTCAGTTGCAGCAATTAAATTTACTTCTAAGGCAGTATCTTCTTGGTTGTTAGATTTACTGGATCTATTTCCACTATTTACATCAACAACATGTAGTGCTTCAGTATGTTCTATTACTAAGTAAGCACCTTTTGTCATTGATACTGTTTTTCCAAAAGATGTTTTTATTTGTCTTTCTATTCCATATTTGTCGAATATTGGAAATTCAGCTTTGTAAAGTTTAACAATGGATTCTTTTTTTGGTGCAATTTCTTGCACATATTCTTTTAATTGGTAATATAGAGTTTCATCATCAACAACAATAGAGGTAAATGTATCATTAAATAAATCTCTTAAAATAAGAGATGATTTGTTCATTTCATCTAACACTTTACTTGGATAACTTGCTCTTTTTAATTTATTACACATTGCAATCCATCTTTCATGCAATGTTTGTAAGTCTTTGTCTAGTTCAGCAACTTTTTTACCTTTAGCAACAGTTCTAATAATAACTCCAAAACCTTTAGGAGCTATACTTTTTACTAATCTTTTTAATCTATCTTTTTCAGAATTTGAATTAATTTTTTGAGAAACAGATATCCGATTTGAAAAAGGAACCAATACTAAGTATCTCCCAGCGATTGAGAGCTCTGAGCTTATTCTTGGGCCTTTAGTAGATATTGGTTCTTTAATAATTTGTACTAATACTGTTTGATTAGGTTTGATAGCTTCATTAATACTACCATTTTTGTCAATTTCCTTTTCGAATTTAAAATTTTCAATTGAGAAGTTTTTTAATTTTCCAGAAATTATTCCTTTAATAAATTTTAAATATGTTGGAAGTTTTGGACCTAAGTCATGATAATGTAAAAATCCATCTTTATGATAGCCAACATTTACAAAAGCAGCATTTAGCCCTGGAATAGATTTTCTAACTTTTGCAAGAAATATATCCCCTACACTGTATTTGCTACTTTCTTTATCTTTTTGAAACTCAACTAATTTCCCATCTTTTAATAAGGCAAAATCAACGTTATTTGAACTAGAACGTATAATTAGTTCTTTATTCATAAGTTATTTTTTAATTTATGTTTTTAAACATAAATTGATTATTAAGTTATATGTAAGTCAACAAATTCATGAATACGAAAACCATCATCGTAAATTAAACATGAATTTTATTTCAATGAACTTTAGAAATATATATTATTTCTTTTTGTGACGATTAGCTCTACGTCTTTTTTTACGTTTATGCGTAGCTACCTTGTGTCTTTTTCTTTTTTTACCACTTGGCATAAATTTGTTGTTTTAAATTAATATTTATAAGATAATTAATTGACTTTAACTTTTTCTTTAACTCCTTCTAAAAATATTTTAGATGGTTTAAAAGATGGTATATTATGAGCAGGTATTTTAATAGTAGTATTTTTAGATATATTTCTCCCAGTCTTTTCTGCTCGTGTTTTTACAACGAAGCTACCAAAACCCCTAAGATATACATTTTTTCCACTTTCAAGAGATTCTATGACTTCTTGCATAAGTGATTCTACAGTTGCTTGTACGTCCGCTTTTTCAATTCCTAATTTTCGAGAAATGTTTGATACAATTTCAGCTTTTGTCATTTATTTTATCTGTTTTTTAAGTTTTTTCAACGCCTGCAAATATATGTATTTTAAATTCAATATTTCAAGCCTAATTAATTTAATTTATTGATTATATACTTTATTTTTACTCATAAGACAGGTTGTTAATGAATTTTACTTCTAAAATTGTTAATTGGTATACAGAGAATAAAAGAAGTCTCCCATGGAGATCTACTAAAGAACCTTACTCGGTTTGGTTATCTGAAATAATACTCCAACAAACTAAAATTAAGCAAGGTCTCCCATATTATATAAAATTCAAGAGTAGTTATCCAACAATATTTGATCTTGCAAAAGCAAATGAACAAGAGATTCTGAAGTTATGGGAAGGTTTAGGCTATTATTCACGAGCAAGAAATTTACATAAAACTGCAATTTTTATAGTGGAAAATTATAATGGAATTTTTCCTTCAAATAGTTTAGAATTAATCAATCTTCCAGGAATAGGAAAATATACTGCTAGTGCAATTGCGTCTATATGTTTTGATGAAAAAACAGCTGTAGTAGACGGTAATGTTTTTAGAGTCCTTTCTAGATATTTTGGAATTAGTACGCCAATAAACTCATCAACGGGAATTAGAGAATTTGCTGAATTAGCAAAAAAATTATTACCAAATACTAGATTTGGAGATTATAATCAAGCCTTAATGGATTTTGGATCATTAGTTTGTAAGCCTAAGTTAGCTTTATGTTCAAGCTGTATTTTAAATAAAACATGCTGGTCAAATCAAAATGATAAAATCTATTCTCTTCCAATAAAATTGAATAAATTAAAAGTAAAAAATAAATATTTAAATTTTTTAATAATAAATTTTGAAGGAAATAAAACATTAATTCAACAAAGAAATGATAAAGGTAAATGGGCTAATATGTATCAATTTCCATTACTTGAAACATCCAATAATATTAAAAAAAAGGAAATAGTAGAGAGCAAAATATTTGATCAATATTTAGAAAAAGATTTGTCAAACTTAAGTCTTATAAATAATGATCAAATAATACATAAACTTAGCCATCAAAAGTTATTCATAAACTTTTGGGAAGTTAAACCTAAAATTTACGACTCTAATTTTATATCAGTTCAAAAACTTAATAGATATCCTTTTCCTATTGTTCTAAATAGATTTATAAATTCTTATTTTTGTCAATAATATATATTAAATTTAATTAAACAACATAAAATAATGACAGGAACATTAAATAAGGTAATTTTAATTGGACACCTTGGAGATGATATTAAAATGCATAATTTTGAAGGAGGTGGTTGTATAGGTAGATTTCCTTTAGCTACAAACGAATCATATACTAATAAGCAAACTAATGAAAAAGTCACTAATACTGAGTGGCACAATGTAGTAGTTAGAAATAAAGCTGCCGAAATTTGTCAAAAATATTTATCTAAAGGAGATAAGGTTTATATTGAAGGTAGAATTAAAACTAGAAAATGGCAGGATGATAAAGGGATAGATAGATATTCCACTGAAATAAATTGTCAAGAGTTTACATTTCTGAATACAAAAAACGAAACAAATTCTTTTAATACAACAACAAAAAAATCATCTTTTCAAATAGAAAATAAGTCAATTGAAGATAGTGATGATGATTTGCCTTTTTAATTAAATTTAGTTTAATTGAGCGATAATCTAATATATTTCTGTATTACCTTAATCTTTTTGTTAATTAGTTCTGGGTTAATTTCTGGCTCAGAGGTGGCTCTTTTTTCTTTATCTAAATCTCAGCTAAAAAATAAAGAAAATAATAATCAAATAAATATAATTTCAAAACTTCTCTTAACTCCAAATAAGTTATTGGCGACTATACTAGTAGCAAATAATTTTATTAATATTGCTATTGTTATCTTATTTACACAAATTGGTGAAATCATTTTTAATAATATTTCATCATCAATCTTAAAATTTATCTTAGAAGTAGTTGTTGCTACATTTTTAATATTATTATTTGGGGAAATTTTACCGAAAATATATGCAAATAGAAATAATTTAAAGTTTTCTAAAATAGTTGCATATCCATTACTATTTTTAGATATATTTTTTACTCCGGTGAGTATTCCTATGCAGAATTTTTCAAATTTTATCAAAAATCGATTAAGTTTTAAAAGTGCTAATATTAACGTAGATAAACTTTCTCATGCTCTTGAACTTACAAATACTGAAGAAACAACTATTCAAGAGCAAAAAATACTAAAAGGAATATTAACATTTGGAAATATTGAAACCAAAGAAGTTATGATTCCTAGGATGGATATATATGCTTTCAATTATGATTTAACATTTAAAGAAGTATTAAATAATATTGTTAATAATACTTATTCTAGAGTTCCAATTTACAAAGATAACATAGATGAAATAACAGGAATGTTATATGTTAAAGATCTGCTTCCATATTTACATTTAAATAATTTTGAATGGACTTCAATTTTAAGAAAACCTTTTTTTATTCCAGAAAATAAAAAATTAGATGATTTAATGCAGGATTTTCAATATAAAAAAATTCATTTGGCAATTGTCGTTGGAGAATATGGTGGAACATCTGGAATTATTGCACTTGAAGATGTTATTGAAGAAATCGTAGGAGATATTTCTGATGAATTTGATGATGATAATTTGTCTTTTTCTAAGTTAGATAACAACAATTATATTTTTGAAGGGAAAACACCTATGAAAGATTTTTATAAAGTTTTAAATATAGATTCATCTATTTTCGATAAGTTTAAAGGTGATTCGGATACTTTAGCAGGATTTATTCTTGAATTATCAAGAAGTTTCCCAAAAGTCAATTCTAGGATTGTATTTGAGAATTATATATTTACTATTGAGTCTCTTGATAATAAAAGAATAAAACAAATTAAAGTTTCAGTAAATTAATGATTAAGTTATTACGTCTCGTATCATTATTGTTATTACTAACCTGCAATGATAATTATCTGCCTAAACCAAATGCTTTTTTGAGTTTAGATTATCCATTAACTAATTATAATGACGTAAAATTTTATCCAAAAGATGTTTCTTTACAATACAATAGTGCTGTATCAAGTATTGAAAGTATTAATAATTCTAATACTTTGATTTCAAAACGTATTAACTATAAAGAACATAATGCATCTATTTTAATTGATTTACATGAAATTAATAATAATATGGATTTATCAAGAATATTAAATGAGCTAAATGATTTTACTAATATTCATTTAAAGAAAAAAAATTCAGTTATAAATGTTCAAGAATATAAAAATGAAAGTCAAAGACTTTATGCTTCAATAATAAAAATCAAAGGAGATGTAACATCACCTTATCAATTTTATATTACTGATAGTTTAAAAAATATGATTACTGCGTCTGTAAGATATAATAAATCTATCAAATATGATTCTGTTTTACCATCCCTGAAATATATAGAAAAGGATATTTATCATCTTATTGAAACCTTAACGTGGAATTCAAAGAATGATTAAAATAATTGATAATAAATGGTTGTATTTGTTTGCTCTGTCTTTGATTTGGGGAAGCTCATTCATTTTAATTAAAAAAGGTTTAATAGGCCTATCTCCTTTGCAGTTAGGGTCACTTAGAATAGTTTTTTCTTCAATTATTATTTTTATGATTGGATTTAAATTTTTAAAAAAAATTGAAAAAAGTAAATGGAAATGGATAGCCATTTCGGGATTTATTGGAACTTTTTTTCCTGCTTTTTTATTTGCTTATGCAGAAACTGAAATTGACAGTTCTATTGCATCCATATTAAATTCTTTAGTTCCAATGAACACTGTACTAATTGGCTTTACAATTTTTAAAATATCAACTACTAAAATTCAAACTATTGGAGTAATTATTGGATTTATTGGAACTATTTATTTGATTATTTCTGGATCTGAAATTAATCCGGATCAAAATTATTTATATGCGGGATTTGTTATATTATGTACAGTATTATATGCAACTAATGTAAATTTAATTAAGAAATATCTAAATGATGTTAACGCTATTGCTTTGGCTACTGGACATTTTATAATAATTTTTTTTCCAGCAGTTTTTGTGTTAATTTATTCAGATTTCTTTAAAACAAATTATATGTCAAATAATATTATTCAAGAATCTTTAATATATGTTTTAATATTATCTTTTTTTGGTACTGCTTTGGCTAAAATTTTATTTAACAAATTAATTCAAACATCATCCCCTGTGTTTGCTTCTTCAGTAACTTATTCTATGTTAGTTATTTCTTTATTTTTGGGAATACTTGACGGAGAGTTATTTACATTAAGTCAAGGATTAGCTACAATTTTAATTATTCTTGGTGTTTATCTTTCAAACAAAAAAAAGCCCACCAAATAAAGTGAGCTTTTTTTATTTAAATAATATATATTTTAATAAAAGTCAGAATTTTTCAAATCAGAATTAATTAAAACTTCTGTAGTATTAAATTCTAATTCTTGACCGCCTGCATTTACTTGCATAAAATAAGGAAGCATAATCCCATTTACATTTCTATAATCTCCAAATTTAGTTGATGAAATATTTTTATTTTCGTCTTCTTCCTCAACAGAAATAAGAAGTCCGCTTTCAACAGCATAAAATCTGTATGAAGTCTTTTCATTCTTTACTACCTTAACCTTATAAACATCTTCACCATCAATGGAATTTATACTAAGAAGTTCAGTTTGATCTTTTGTGTAATACAATTCATCAAATATTCCCTCTACACTCATAGCTTCTTCAATTTCTTTTTCATCCATCATCATTTTCTGGCCTTGTTGCTCCATGTAGCCTTTTTCTCCACTGAAATTTCTTTTCATTAATGACATTGTTTGACCACCCATATTAGCTTTCATCTCAAATGAAGTTTTATTTGGCATCATTTGTTTTGATACAGCTTCTGGTTTAAATGGAGCTCCAGGAAGCGTCACCTCAGCTTTAGTGACTAATGTGTTGACATTTAAAAGTAAATCTCTACCACCAATAGCTTTAACATAATTGCCCATAACATCTAAAGCTGTCATACCTTCAGGTATAGCCTTATTAAATACTGGTTTAGCCACAGGATTCGCATATTTGTCAAAATAATTAATTGGAAATCCGACTTTTTCAAGATTTTCAACAACATCACTTCCTTTTCCAACAACAATTATTCTTGTATTTGCTATTTTAAAATACTTGTTAGCAACTCTCATTATATCTTCTTGAGTTACTGCGTTTATTTTTTCTAAATACGTCTCATAAAAATCATCTGGAAGATCATTTAATTTTATATTAAGTGCATAATTAGCTATTGTTTGAGGTCTTTCTAATCTCATTATAAAATTACCAACATATTTTGCTTTAGCATTTTTTAATAAAATCGGATCTACTTTTTCAGTTCTAATTCTAACAATCTCATTCACAATTTCAGTTACTGCACTATCAGTAACCATATTTCTTACTTTTGCTCCAGCACCAAATCTTGCAACACCATACCTACTGGATCCTAGACTTGAATATGCACCATAGGTATAACCTTTATCCTCTCTTAGATTTTTAAATAAATACCCTTCACCACCACCACCTAATATATTGTTAGTAATAAGTGCTGCGAAGTAATCTTCGTCATTCATTTTTAAATCAACATTATTTGTAACTCCAATACTAGATTGGGTTGCAGATGGCAAATCAATAAAATTAACCTCAGTTAATCCAACATTGTTAGTCATCATTGGAATATCAACTTCAACATTTTTAGATTTTTTCCAAGAACTAAATTTTTCAGTAATAGATTTTTTAACTTCCTTATAGTTTACATCACCAATAACAACAATGTAAGCGCTGTTTGGATAAGTATATTTTTTGTGGAAATCTACAGCATCTTGAAATGTAATATTATTTAATGTTTCTTCAGAGACAAATTCACCATATACATGGTTTTTTCCATATGAAAGCGCATTTCCGACTCTTTCACCAATAGCATCAATACTTTTTTCATCAGCTTTTAACCCTTCAATAAATTGTTTTTTGATTTTATCAAACTCTTCCTCTGTTAAAAGAGGATTAATAATTGCATCAGCCATCAGCTCTAAGATTCTATCTGAATGTTTAGTCAAGGAACTAGCGAAACTACTTCTAAAACCAATATTGACATTAGCTCCTAAATAATCAATTTCTTCATTGAAAACATCCTTTGGAATAGATTGAGTGCCATTTCCAAGCATTTCGCCAACAATAGATAAAACTCCAGCTTTATCTCCTTCTAAAATTGGTGTGCCGTCAATTCTTAAGCTATAAGAAACTCTAGGGAGTTTATGATTTTCTACAACTAAAACCTTAATTCCATTTTTTAGTTTGAATTCTTTCGGTTTTTCTAATTTTATTTTAGGAGTTGGACCACCAACAGGCTGAATTGATCTATCTAATTGTGCGCTAACATTCAGAGATATTAGCAAAACTGTTATTAATAATATTATTCTATTTTTCATTTTTTAATATTTTTTCTTAATTATTTATTTAGAAGGTTCTGGCAGGTACTCAATATCAACTCTTTGATTTTTACTTAAGTATTTTTTAGCAACCATCTGAATTTCTTCTCTAGTTATAGACCTGTATATTTCAATTTCTTTATTAATTAAATTTACATCTCCATAAAGCATATAGTATCTGGCAAGAGAATTTGCAATACCAGCAATACTAGAATTAGAATTTACAAATCTGTTTTCAAATTTATTTAAGAGCTTTTGATAAGATCTTTCTGAAATTAATTCATCTTGTACTTTAACTATCTCTTCCTCAATTTCTTCTAATAAAGTATTTAGAGGAACATCACCAAGAGGTAAAGCTAATATTGCAAAAATATTATAATCTACTTGACCTAAGTTTATTACTTGAGTTTGTAATGCCTGTTTTTGATCATCAACTAATTTTTTATACAATATAGAACTTTTACCATCACTTAGATATGTAGATATCATATCTAATACATAAGAGTCTCTATTCGCAAATCCAGGTGTTCTAAAAGTAGCTAATATCATGGGAATTTGTATGTTTTCATCATATGCAACTGCTTTTACGTTTTCAACGATTGGCTCTTCCATTGGAAAGTTTCTAACTACAACATTTCCAGTTGGAACTTCATCAAAATATTTTTTTACTAATTCTTTTGTTTCCTCAATCTCAATATCTCCAGCAACAATTAACACGGCATTATTTGGTCCATAGTAAGTTTTATGATATTGTCTAAATTCTTCAAGTGTAGCAGCATCTAGGTGCTCCATTTCTCCAATTACTTGATCTTTATAGGGATGTACTTTGAATAAATTATCATTAAGCGCTTTTAATAATTTTCCGTAAGGCGCATCATATCTTTGTCTTTTTTCTTCTTTAACAACTTCATTTTGAGTGTCAACACCAATTTGATCCATTACCGGATGAAGCATTCTTTCAGATTCTAGCCAAAGTCCTAGTTCAAGTTTATTGGATGGAAAAGTTTCATAATAATAGGTTCTATCTTGAGAAGTATTTGCATTAAATGTCCCTCCATTTGCAGGTATAATTTTCATGAATTCGCCTCTGTCAATATTTTTAGACCCTTCAAATAAAAGATGTTCAAAAAAATGAGCAAAACCTGTTCTTTCTCTGTCACCGTCTTTACCACCGACATCATACATTATAGAGGTTGTTACTACTGGAGCTGAATTGTCTTGATGTAAAATAACATGAAGTCCATTTTCAAGGTCAAATTCTGTAAAATCTACCTGTTGGGCATTCAGACCTAGAGATATAAATACTGATGTAATTAAAAAAAATAAATTTTTCATTTCGTTTGATTTTAAAATTAATATCTATTATAAATCTAATTTATAATTGTTTTTTATTGATGTGGGGATGCTAAAATACGATTTTTTTTACACACAAAACATTTGTTGGTTAATTTATAAACTTTATATTTGCACTCGTTTTTTAATCAAAATAAATTAATAAAATTAAGCTATGTACGCAATTGTAGAGATAGCAGGGCAACAATTTAAAGTTGAAAAAGACCAAAAATTATTTGTTCATCGTTTAGAAGGAAAAGAGGGAAGTAAAGTATCTTTCGATAAAGTTCTTTTGTTAGCTGATGGTGATAAAATATCAGTAGGCGCCCCAGCTATAGACGGAGCTCAAGTAGGAGCTAAAGTCCTAAAACACTTTAAAGGCAACAAAGTTATTGTCTTTAAAAAGAAAAGAAGAAAAGGTTATAGAGTAAAAAATGGTCACAGACAAGCCCTGACTGAAATTATTATAGATAATATTTTATCTTCTGGAGCAAAAAAGACAAAAAAAGTCACTCCAAAATCAGAGTCTAAAAAAGTTAATAAACCTGTTGAAGTAAAAAAAGAACAATCTGTTGATTTATCTAAGTTGACTGTAGCAGTTCTAAAAGATATGGCTAAAGCTAAAGGAATAACTGGAATTTCATCAATGAAAAAAGGGGATTTAGTAAAAGCATTAAGTTAATAATAGTATTAAATTAAATAAATATGGCACATAAAAAAGGAGTTGGTAGTTCTAAAAATGGTAGAGAGTCAGAATCGAAACGATTAGGAGTCAAGATTTTTGGTGGACAAGCTGCTATTGCAGGAAATATTCTAGTTAGACAAAGAGGTACTGTTCACAATCCAGGTGAAAATGTTTACGCAGGTAAGGATCATACGCTTCATGCTAAGATAGATGGTATTGTCAAATTTGAAAAAAAGAGAAATAACAAATCTTATGTTTCGATTGTACCTTTTGAAGCTTAAATCTTCCAATTAACAATTTTAAAAAAAGCCTTTCATTTAATGAAAGGCTTTTTTTATTAACTAATATCTGTAATAATCAGGCTTGTAGGGTCCTTTTTGATTTACCCCAATGTAATCAGCTTGATCACCGGACAATTGTGTAAGTTCTACTCCAATTTTTTCTAAGTGTAATCTTGCAACTTTTTCATCAAGTTTTTTCGGCAACATATATACTTTATTATCATAATTTTCTGAATTATTCCAAAGTTCTATTTGAGCTAAGGTTTGATTTGTAAATGAATTACTCATAACAAAACTAGGGTGACCTGTTGCACAACCAAGATTAACTAATCTTCCTTCTGCTAATATGATTATCGAATTATTTGCAATTGTATATTTATCAACTTGTGGTTTTATGATATCCTTTGTTTCCCCATATTTTTCATTTAACCATGCCATATCAATTTCATTATCAAAGTGGCCAATGTTACAAACAATAGTATTATTCTTCATTTTGATAAAATGATTTCCTCTGATTATGTCTTTATTACCAGTTGCTGTAACAATTATATCAGCTTTTTCTATTACATTTTCCAACTTTTTAACTTCAAAGCCATCCATCGCCGCTTGTAAAGCACATATCGGATCAATTTCTGTAATAGTAACAATACTTCCAGCTCCAGCAAACGAAGCTGCAGTTCCTTTACCAACATCTCCATATCCACATATAATTACTCTTTTACCAGCAAGCATTATATCAGTAGCTCTTCTTACTGCATCAACTGCACTTTCTTTACAACCATATTTATTATCAAATTTACTTTTAGTTACGGAGTCGTTGACATTTATTGCAGGAATAGGTAAAGTACCGTTAGTCATTCTTTCATACAGACGATGGACTCCAGTAGTTGTTTCTTCGCTTAATCCTTTAATAGATGATACCAGTTCAGGATAATGATCTAACACAAGGTTCGTTAGGTCTCCACCATCGTCTAAAATCATATTTAACGGCTTTCTATCTTCTCCAAAAAATACCGTTTGTTCAATACACCAGTCAAATTCTTCTTCATTCATCCCTTTCCATGCATAAACAGGAATTCCAGCCGCTGCTATAGCTGCTGCTGCGTGATCTTGAGTTGAAAAAATATTACAAGAACTCCAAGTTACATTAGCTCCTAAATCAACTAAAGTTTCAATTAAAACAGCTGTTTGGATTGTCATATGTAAACAACCTGCTATTCTTGCTCCTTTTAAAGGTTGTGAATCTTTATATTCGTTCCTAAGACTCATAAGCCCAGGCATTTCAGATTCTGCTAAAGTAATTTCTTTTCTTCCCCAGTCTGCAAGAGTTATATCTTTAACTTTATAAGGGACGTATTTTGTATTTTTTGTAATCATAATTGTATATTTGACTTGTAAAATTTAAATCAGATTGCAAATTTACGTAATATGTTGATATATTTATATGCCAATTTATAAAACTTATAATCCAAACAAATTTACTTCAATCAAAGTTTGGAAAATACTTGAAGATGTACCGCTATTAAATTCAAATATCAAGATAAATAAAAGTATTTTAAAAAAAATAAATTCTGTAAAATCTAATCAAAGGAAAATAGAAATATTATGCACAAATTTATTATTACATGAATTTGGAATTCCAGAAGCTGATTTTTATTATGATTCAAATGGTAGACCATTGCTTAAAAATGGAAAATATATTTCTATAAGCCATACTAATTCTTTTGTAGTCATGATAATTAGTGACCTTAAAGTAGCTATTGACATTGAAAAAAAAAGTGATAGAATCATGAAAGTTGTTGATAAATTTTTAGATTTTGAATTACTTTATTTAAATGATTTAAAAAATGAAATTGACCGAATAACTATTCTCTGGTGTTTGAAAGAATGTATTTATAAAATTTCAGAAGGCTTGCCTTTTATATTTAAATCGTTGTGTATAGTTTTACCATTCAATGTTAATGACTCTAGTATTAAATGCTGGATTAAATTAAAAAATACACCTAGGACTTATAATTCATCCTTTTTTAATATTGAAAATCACAAACTAGTTTATATAATTGATAATTAATGGATAGTATAATAGATTTTTTTATTGATGCATATTTAGCCAAGTCTACACTTATGATAGGTTTAGAGTTTATAGCACTTATCTTTGGAATAATTAGTGTTATTTATGCTAAAAATGAAAACATTCTCGTTTATCCAACAGGAATTATATGTACTGTAATTACAGTTTATATTCTTCACAAAGCTCAATTTTTTGGTGATATGATGATGAATATTTATTATTCATCAATGAGTATTTATGGTTGGTGGAATTGGTCAAGAAAAGATAAAGATAAATATTTAGTCGAGATAAGTAGAATATCTAACAATGAAATAGGGTTGACTTTATTTCTTTTTTTATTAACCATTAGTATAACATATTTAGTCTACTTTTTTACAATTATATGCCCACTTTTTCAATGTACTATTTATAATAAATTAGGAATTCCTAACTATATCGATATACTTACATCGGGTATATTTTTTGTTGCAATGTGGTTGATGGCTAACAAAAAAATAGAAAGTTGGATATTTTGGATAATAGGTGATTTAATTACAATACCTTTATATGCTCATAGAGAGTTAGGAATGTTGTCATTACAATATATAATCTTTACAATTTTAGCAATTCAAGGATATTACAAATGGAAAAAAACCTTAGTCAAGTAAAATCAGACTGTATTAAAGTAGTTTTATTTGGTCCTGAATCTACCGGTAAAACTACACTTTCTAGACAACTAGCTCGTCACTATAACTCAGTATGGGTTAGAGAATTCGCTAGACAATATCTCCAAAATAAATGGAATAATGAGAGAAAGACTTGTGAGCCTTCTGACCTATTGCCAATTGCTAAAGGACAAATTAATCTTGAAAATGAATTAGCATTAAAGGCTAATAAAGTTTTAATTTGTGATACAGATTTATTAGAGACTAAAGTATATAGTGAATCATACTACATAGGCAGCTGTGATCCTGTTTTAAAAGAATTTGCAATTAAAAATTCTTATGATTTATATTTCTTAACCTACATCGATGTTCCTTGGGAAGCAGATGACTTGAGGGATAAGCCAAAACAAAGAAAGGAAATGTTTCAAGCATTCGAATCGGAGTTGATTAAGTATAATAAACCATATGTTCTACTTAAAGGAAGTAAAGAAGAAAGATTAAAAAATGCTATAAGCCATATTGATAAATTAATTTCAATAAAATAGTTATTTTTTTTTCGATTAGTTTTTACTTTATATCTTTGTATTGTCTCAAAAAGGGGTGCTGTAAGGCTGAGATTATACCCATTGAACCTAGAACAGGTAATGCTGTTTAGGAATTTTAATTTTTTAACCAAAATACTTTGATCCCTTTTTTATTTGATAAATTTTATCTTATGAAAAGCATATTACTTTTTTTTAGTTCAATTTTTTTCTCTGTACTTTCTTTTTCAAAATCAATAATTCAAGATACTATTAAAGTGCAAAAGCTTGAGGAGGTAATAGTATCTTCTATTCGTGTCAAACAAAATGCTCCAATAGCTTTTACTAATGTATCTAAGGATCAGTTAGATAAGAGTAATCTTGGTCAAGATTTACCTATTTTACTCAAATCCTTAACATCAGTTGTTACTACATCTGATGCAGGTGCAGGTATAGGCTATACGGGTATTAGAATTAGAGGTATAAATGCACAATCAACCAACGTAACTATAAACGGAATTCCTTACAATGATGCGGAATCTTTAGGTGTTTACTGGGTAGATTTACCTGATTTTGCTTCTTCAGTTGAAAATTTACAAGTTCAAAGAGGTATTGGAACATCCACAAATGGCTCCAGTGCATTTGGAGCAAGTATTAATATACTAACAGATTTAATTTCAGAAAATTCTTTTTTTGAAAGTTCAACATCTTTAGGGAGTTATAACACTTTAAAAAATACCTTTAGATTTAGTACTGGAATAATTAATGAATTTTTTGAATTTTCAGGAAGACTCTCTAAAATAAATTCAGATGGATATATTGAGAGAGCAAGTTCTGACTTAAAATCGTATTTTTTTCAAGCAAATTATAAAAAAGATAATACCTTAATTAAGGCTTTAAGTTTTGGAGGCCATGAAATAACATATCAGGCATGGAATGGAATTGATAGCATTACTTTAGAAAATGACAGAACATACAATCCATCGGGGATGTACTTAGATCAGTCAGGAAATATCCAATTTCATAAGGATGAAGTAGATAATTATAAACAGGATCATTACCAACTTCATTTGAGTCAAATTATTAATTCAAATTTAACTTCAAATTTATCTTTCAACCTAACAAATGGGCTTGGTTATTATGAACAATATAAAGAAAATGATGATCAAGATTATGTTACAAGAAAATGGTTGGATAATCAGTTTTTAGTTGCCAACTATTCTTTAAATTATCGTAACAATAATATTAATGTTAATTTTGGTTCATCTTACAGTAAGTATGATGGAGATCATTTTGGAAAAATAATTTGGGCTCAAAATACATCGGGAATTCAAATAAACGATCGTTTTTATAATGGCAATGGAATTAAAAAAGATTTTAATAATTACATTAAAACTACCTACCAGATTAATCCTAAATTATTTTTGTATGGTGATATTCAATTACGAAATATTAGGTACAATACTTTAGGAAGTACTGCTGACATAACTAATTTCCAAATTGAGAAAAAGCATAAATTTTTTAATCCAAAAGCTGGATTAAATCTCTCAATTAATGATTATAGTAGCTTATACTTTTCTTTTGCAAAATCTAATCGAGAGCCAACTAGGAGTGATTATGAGAGTAACCCGAATATCAAAGCTGAACAATTAGACGATTATGAGCTTGGATGGAGCTATGTAAAAAACAAATTTAATCTAACTACTAACTTTTATATTATGTTATATAAAAATCAATTGGTTCTAACTGGGTCTATTGATGATGTTGGTACGCCAATAAGAGAAAACAGTGGGGAAAGCTATAGAATGGGCCTTGAAATAGAAACTACTCTGAAATTTTCAGACAAAGTTTTGTTATATGCTAATTCTACTTTTAGTAATAATAAAAATAAGAGTTATATAACACCAATAAATGGGGAATTAATAAATCTTGGAAAAACTAATATATCTTTTTCTCCTGAAATTATAAGCTCTGTAAATTTAGAATATTCACCTAAAGAAAATATTAGTTTATCTTTACTAAACAAGTATGTAGATGATCAGTTTATGAGTAATACAGATTCAGCTATTTCAAAACTTAAGTCTTATTCTATATTAGATTTTAATTTTAATTATGAAATTAAGACCTCAAAATTATTTTCTAATGTATTATTAACTGCGATGGTCAATAATTTATTGGGAAAAAAATATGTTTCTAACGGATATTATTATACTTATGACGATAATTGGAGTGACCCTAATAATACTTCAACAATTGAAGGTGTTGGATATTATCCACAAGCTACAACCAATTTTTTATTAGGAATTAAATTTAGTTTGTAATTTAGAAACTAGAGATTAGAAGATTGTTTCCATTTAATTCAACTCTGTATGGTTTTAAACCACATTCTAAAGCTATGTTTAAAGATTGGCCGGTTATAAGACTATATGAATTTTCATCAGCACAGTTGCATAAACTTTCAATTCCACCAATTATAGACATTGAAGAACATGATGGATTACTAATATGATTGGGATCGCTAGCATCCCATGCTAAAAATCCAGTACCTGAATTAGTTACAATTATGCCTCCATTTCCAATGTTTGGTATAATTATAGAATTACTAATAAAATTTAATTGATTGTATTGAGGTAAGTTTAGATTTATTTTATAAAATACATCAATATCAGCTAAGAAAGAACATTGATTAGAAATATTTTTTTTACTGCAAGAAAAAAATAACATAAATAAAAAAAACAATAGTTTATTCATATCGCGAATTTACAACAAAAAGATATTTATTTTAATAATTTTGTATATTTGATAGTCTCGTTTTAACGAGATTTTTTTTTCTAACATATCAACTTAAAAAAATGAGTAAAGTATCATATTATACTGCAGAGGGTTTGAGAAAGCTTCGAGATGAATTAAATCACTTAAAAGATGTAGAAAGACCTAACGCGTCAAACGCTATTGCTGAGGCTAGAGATAAAGGGGATTTAAGTGAAAATGCTGAATATGATGCAGCTAAAGAAGCTCAAGGCATGCTTGAGATGAAAATTGCAAAACTGGAAGAAACTCTTTCGGGAGCAAGAATAATAGATGAATCTCAATTAGATACATCAAAGGTTTTAGTTTTATCAAAAGTAAAAATTAAAAATCAAGCTAATGGCATGGAAATGTCTTACACATTAGTTGCTGATGGTGAAGCAGATTTAGCGAGTGGAAAATTATCTGTTAATTCTCCAATAGGTAGGGGTCTTCTAGGAAAATCTTTAGGAGATGTAGCTGAAATTAAAGTTCCAAATGGAATAATTAAATTTATAATTATAGACATCTCAAGATAATGGCTTCAATTTTTACTAAAATTATTAATAATCAAATTCCTTGTTACAAAGTAGCTGAAAATGATGATTTTATTGCATTTTTAGATATTAACCCTAATGTTAGAGGACATACCTTATGCATTCCAAAAAAAGAAATAGATGATTATTTAGATCTTGATGATGAAACATTTAAAGATTTAATGTATTTCTCTAAAAAAGTTGCAATAGCTATTAAAAATGTAATAAAATGTAAAAAAGTAGGGTTGACTTTAATTGGAATTGAGGTTCCTCATGTCCATGTTCATTTAATTCCAATTAATGATATTTCGGCAATGCAATTTATCAATAAAGTTAGGTTAGATAAAACTGAATTTGAAAAAATCGCGGTAGAAATTAGAGATTCTTATTGTTCTCTAAGCTGAATTACAATAATTGTTTTTATATTTTTTTCTGAGGATTTTATAAAAATATTTCCTTTGTGATAGTTTTCAATTATTCTTTTTGAAAGAGATAATCCTAATCCCCAGCCTCTCTTTTTTGTTGTATAGCCAGGACTAAATATTTTATTGAAATTTGATTTTTCAATACCAATACCATTATCTTCAATTGTAATATTTATATTTAAGCCTTCTCTAAATATATCTATTAAAATCTCTCCATCCCCTTTCACAGCATCTACACTATTTTTAATCAAATTTTCTATTGTCCAGCTGTAAAGAGATTTATTAATTAAAGAAAAGTAATCTTTATTCATATCAAATTTGATTGACACTTTATTTGAAACCCTAGTTTTTAAATAATCTATAATTTCCTGTGTAGCTGTACTTACATTAGTTTTTATTAATATAGGTTTTGATCCTATTTTATTAAATCTTTCACTAATTATATTAAGTCTGTTAATATCTTTTTCAATTTCCATAATATGATTAGAATCTATATTCTTTTCTTTCAAAATTTCAATCCACCCCATCAATGATGTTAATGGTGTGCCAATTTGATGAGCAGTTTCTTTGGCCATCCCTGTCCAGAGCATATTTAAACTAGCTATTTTTGAGCTTTTGTAATAGAAATAAATCAAGAAAACAAAAAGAATTATTACTAATATTAAAGCTAATGGATAATATTTTAATTTATTTAGTATTTCAGAATTTCCGTAATATAAAGTTTCAATTATTTCCCCATTAAAAGTTATTTCAATTGGTTGATTTTCCTTTTTAAACTTTTCAATCAAATTAGAAACCTCAGTAGAATCTTTTGTATTAAAATCATCAATATTGTTACCCTCAATTTCTCCTTTATTATTAACTTTAATCATTGGAGTTGTGGAGTTGTTTTTTAGAACTTCTAGAGTTAATAAAGAGATATTATCATTATCAATGGATTTATTAAGCTCTGATTGTGCTATAGACCATATCTCCATTTTTGATCTTTCTTCCGCCTTAAATTTTTGAAAAAACAAAAATGTATTCCATAATATTACCGTTATTACCAATAACGATGTAGTTATTATAACCCAGTTAGATAAAATACGTGGATTCTTCAAATTAGTAAGATTTTAAAATTATATTTAAATATAAATAATTATATCAAAGATAAATCACAAGAAATTTTTAATTTTGATATAAATCAAATAACAAAAAATTAAATGGAATTACAAGGTAAAATTAAAATGATAGGTAATACACAAGCAATTACTGATAGTTTCAAAAAAAGAGAAATCGTAATTACTACTAATGAGCAATATCCACAACACATAATGACTGAATTTGTTCAAGATAAAGTTGATTTACTAAATAATTATGAAGTAGGTCAAGATGTAAAAATTAGTATCAATATTAGAGGCAGAGAATGGAAAAACCCTCAAGGAGAAATTAAGTATTTCAATTCTATTCAGGGTTGGAGAATTGAAAAATTAAATAATGACCCATCATCTGCTGAAGCTCCTCCTACAGCTCCTTTAAATTCGTTTGAAACTATTTCAGATATTGATGAAAAAGAGCATGATGACCTTCCCTTTTAATGTTTTGTTTTACAAAATATATTGAGAATTTTTTCAAGAGATTTTTACCATCTCCTTTTACAATAGCTATAATACTTTCATTAATTACAATATTTATAGCTATAATATTTTCGAATTTTTCAAATTCAAACTCATTTTCTTTTTTTGAAATATTATCTTTTTGGGAAAAAGGTATATGGAACAATGATCTTCTAGTCTTTGCATATCAAATGATATTAATTCTAGTCCTTGGTCATATTCTTGTTTTGAGTAGCCCAATAAATCATCTTATCTTAAAAATAGTTAAATATGCCAATACTACTAAGAGAGCTGTTGTAATTGTTAGTTTTTCAGTAATGATAGTCGCATTTTTTAATTGGGGACTTGGTTTAATATTTGGAGCGATATTAGCAAGAAAAGTTGGAGACTATTGTTATGAAAAAAATATTAAAATTAATTATCCATTAATTGGAGCATCGGGATATGTTGGATTAATGGTGTGGCACTCTGGTATAAGTGGTTCTGCACCTATTAAAGTAGCTGAAGATAATCATTTAATAAATTTAATGTTATCAACAAATGATTCTTCTTCTTTTTTAGATATTCCTACCAGTTTAAATTTTGACCTAACTGTTTTAAGTAGTGCTAATCTAATTACTTTTATTTCATTATTAATTGTAGTTCCTTTGACCTTTTTTTTAATAGCAAAAAATACTAAATCTAAAGATTATCAGTTACAAAATATTAATTTTGAAACCTCAAGTAATTCTATTTCTGAAAATGATAAACTAGAAAATTCAAGAATTTTTTCGCTTACTTTCGGATTAATTTTAATCACAGCTTTTTTTTACCAGTATTGGAATAATATTTTAATTTTTAAAATTACTCCAAATAGTCTTAATTTTTTTATGTTAGCTTTGTCAATACTGCTTCATAATAATATTAAATCTTTTTTGTCAGCATTAAATGAATCTATAAAAGGAGCTTCAGGAATATTAATTCAATTTCCTTTGTATTTTGGAATTATGGGTATTATGAAAGAAACAGGACTAATTATTTATATTTCAGATTTTTTTATATCAGTCTCAAATGAAATAACTCTGCCTATATTTACTTTTTTTAGTGCTGCTATAATCAATGTGTTTGTTCCAAGTGGAGGAGGACAGTGGGTTATTCAAGGTCCTGTAGTAATATCTGCAGCAACAGAATTGAATGTTCCGATTCAAAAAGTAGTAATGGCATTAGCTTATGGAGATCAATTAACAAATATGTTACAACCCTTTTGGGCTCTACCTCTTTTGGCAATTACCAAATTAAAGGCCAAGGAAATTCTTCCATATACTCTAATTATTATGCTAGTTGGTTTGATTATTTTTATCACAAGTTTATTAATTTTTAAATTTTGATATATGTTGACTGAAAATGACTTTATTAATTATTCATCTAAAGAGGATTTTTTAAAAAAAATAAAAAATAATTTTAGTGAGAATAAATATAATTCTATTATTAAGACTATCAATTATGAAGAAAAATTAATAAAATTACAGTCATATTTAGTAGAACTTCAAAATTGGGTTTATAATAATAATAAAAAAGTTTGCATTATTTTCGAGGGTAGGGATGCAGCTGGGAAAGGTGGTGCTATCAAAAGATTTACTGAACACTTAAATCCAAGAACTTCTAGAGTAGTAGCATTAGCTAAACCTTCAACTAGAGAACAAGGTCAATGGTATTTTCAACGGTATGTTAAAGAATTACCAAATAATGGTGAAATGGTTTTCTTCGATAGAAGTTGGTATAACAGAGCAATTGTTGAACCTGTTATGGGTTTTTGCTCAAATGAGCAATATGAGATTTTTATGAACCAAGTTAATGATTTTGAAAAAATGATAAGTAATGAAAGCATAATTCTCATAAAATTTTGGTTTTCGATTACTAAAGAAACTCAAAAAAATAGATTTAACTCTAGGTTATCTAATCCATTAAAAAGGTGGAAGTTTAGTGTTGTCGACAAAGAAGGTCAAAAGAAATGGGATATCTATTCATCTTATAAGAAAAAAATGTTGCAACATACAAATAATGATTTAAGTCCATGGATTATTGTAGATAGTAATGATAAAAAATTATCTAGATTAGAATCGATAAAATACGTTTTATCAAAATTCAATATATCGAATCAAAAAATAAACATTGATAAAAATATTGTAAAGTTTTATGAAAATGAATAAGTTATTAAAAAAAGAAATTAAATTACTTAATAGTAAAAAGTCATTGCTTTATTTTTTAAAACAAAAAAATAAATCTGTTCTAAAAACATTAAGATTTGTTAAATATGAATCGAAATTAAAAAAACTACAAGTTGAGTTAATTAAATTACAAAAGTGGGTTGTACAAAATGATAAAAAAGTAATTATCATATTTGAAGGAAGAGATTCTGCTGGAAAAGGAGGATCTATTAGAAGAATAATTGAACATTTAAATCCTAGAAAATTAAAAGTTGTTGCATTGCCAAAACCTAGTGAAAAAGAAAAAAGTCAATGGTATTTTCAAAGATATGTATATAATTTACCGACAAAAGGTAATATGGTATTATTTGATAGAAGTTGGTATAATAGAGCGGTTGTTGAACCAGTTAATGATTTTTGCTCATTAAAAGAATATGATTTCTATATGAGGAATATTAATGATTTTGAAAATATGATTATTGATTCGAATACTTATCTTATTAAATTATATTTTTCTATTTCAAAAGAAGAACAATTAAAAAGATTTAATGATATTAAAAAAAACCCCCTAAAAAAATGGAAATTTAGCAATGTGGATAGTAAAGCTCAACAATTATGGCATAAGTATACATCTTTTAAAAATGAAATGTTTAATAAAACTCATACAACTAAAGCTCCATGGAATGTAATTAGGGCTAATAAAAAAACAGATGCGAGAATTGAAGCAATAAATATAATACTAGAAAAAATACCCTACAATAAGCAGATTGATTTAAAATCTGAAAAAATTGACTTTTAGTTTAGGTTTTTAGTAAAGTCTTCAATTGAAATACTGTTTTTTATGTCAAATTCACCAATTTTAGTCCTCTTTAATGACGTTAAGGTTGCGCCACATTTTAATTCTACACCAAAATCATTAGCTAATGATCTTATGTAAGTCCCTTTACTACACTTTACTTCAAATTCTATGTTAGGTAAGTCAATTCTAGTGATTAAAAATTTATGAATTTCAATTTCTCTTGAGTCAATATCAATTTTGACACCTTTTCTGGCTGATTCATAAAGTCTTTTTCCATTTTTCTTTATTGCAGAATAAATCGGCGGTTTTTGCTGAATTTTTCCTAGAAATTTTTTTGTCGTCTTAAGAATCAATTCTTTAGTCAAATGATTGATACTATATATATTATCAAATTCAGTTTCTAAATCGAAAGAGGGAGTTGTAGATCCTAATAAAATTTTACCTGAATATTCTTTAATTTGATTTTGAAACTTTGATATCTCTTTAGTTTTTTTACCAGTACAAATAATTAAAAGGCCAGTAGCTAAAGGATCTAAAGTACCAGCATGGCCAACTTTAATTTTTTTAATTGAGTATTTATTCTTTATTAACCATCTTATTTTATTAACTACTTGAAATGAGGTCCACTTAATTGGTTTATCAATTAATAAAACTTCACCATTGATATAATCTAATTCTTTACTCAAATTAAATACGATGTTATTGCAATTGATCCTATAATAAAACAGTAATATGCAAAATAATTAAGCTTATTATTTTTAACCAATTTTAACATCCATTTGCATGCTACAATTCCAGTTACAAACGCACTTGTAAAACCTATAAAAAAAACATTTAAGTCAATATTAGAATAAATAATATCCTCATAAAAAAAATATTTAGTAATCTTTCCAAATATTAAAGGGATCACCATCAAAAAAGAAAATTTTGCTGCTTGATTTTTATTAATTCCTAATAACAATGAGGTAGATATTGTTGCCCCAGATCTTGATATTCCAGGTAGCATTGCAATAGCTTGAGAAATACCAATTAGTATTGATGTTTTGTTTGTTAATCTTTTAGTGTTTTTTTTTAAAATAGTTGTACTTAAGAGTAAAAATCCTGTAATAATTAGCATAAATCCAACTAAAAAAATATTACCACTAAATAATTCTTCTAACTCTTCTTCAAAAAATAGCCCAATGACTACAGCAGGAATCATGGATAAGGCTATAAAAAATAAAAATTTTTTTTCATCATTGATGTCTGAAGAAAAAGATTTCGTAATTAATTTTATAATATCTTCTCTAAAAACAATAATAGTGCTGAGTGCAGTTGCAAAGTGCAAAATTATAGTAAATAGTAGATTTTGACCATTAATTAATTCACTGCCCAATATTTCTTTCCCTAACTCAATATGCCCACTGGATGATACAGGTAAGAACTCTGTAAGTCCTTGAATAATTCCAAGCAATAAAGCATCGATTTCATTCATTAATTTTTATTTTGTTTTAGAATTGCAAATACCTGTATAATAAACCCTGTAATTATAAAAGCTGGCGCTATTCTTATCCTGGTTAAATTATAAATTTCATCAGAAAAAATTGTTGGGTCGTCACTTCCACCTCCTGACATTAGGATAAAACCAATTATAATAAAAGCAATACCAATTAACATTACTCTAAAATTTTTTTTGGTGAAAATAAAATCAGTTTTATTTTCTTTTTTTCTTTTTTGTTCACCCATTTAAGTGTATAATTTATCAATATTAATTTTTAATAATTTTTGAGTTGCAAAATATGTGCTGAGCGAGGTGATTATTATTCCTAAGAAAATAATTATTATAGATAAATAAATAATAAAAATATCATCTAATAGATTGATAAAAGAGATCTTTTGATCAATATAATTTATAATCAGGTAAAGTAATATTATTGAAATAATAGAGCTGTATAGCCCTAGTGTAATATTTTTTATAATAAATGGTTTACGTATAAATTGCTTTGTAGCACCTACTAATTGCATAGTTTTGATTGTAAATCTTTTGGAATATATCGATAATTTAATAGAACTATTGATTATTAAAATAGAAATAATCATCAGTATAATTGTTATTGGAATTATCCAAACACTTAATTTTTTTATATTAGAATTCATGATGCTCACTAGATCATTATCATACTGAATATCATTAACTATAGTTTTGTTTTTAATTATTTTTGCTAGACTGTCAATAGAATTCGTCTTAACATAATTAGAAACTAAATTTACATCAAAAGAATTTACTAGAGGGTTATACCCTAATTCATTAATAAAATCTTCGCCAAATTCAGTTTTCATAATAGAAACAGCTTCATCTTTAGATATAAAATCTAATTTTTTAACATAATTCGAGTATAGTAAAGAGTTTTTCAATTGATTAATATCAACTTTGTTAGCCTTTTCATCTAAGTAAATAGACATAATTAATGACTCTTTAAAATTGTCGGAAACGTTTTTAATATTATAAATTATAAAAGAAAATAATCCAAATAAAAACAAAGCTATAGAGATACTAATGACAACTGAAATATAAGATGTTATGACTCTATTTCTTTTTAAATTTTTAATATCTACACTCATAATTAATATTGAACTAATTGTAAAAATAAACAACTAAATCTATAACTAAAAAGATTTTCTATTATAACAAGAAAATGTAAATTTGTTTTTTCACATAATATTAGGGTAAATGAAATATAATTTCAATAAAATTGAAAATAAATGGCAGAAATACTGGAAGGAAAACCAGACATATAAAACAGCTATTGATATCAATAAGCCTAAATTTTATGTTTTAGATATGTTTCCCTATCCTAGTGGAGCAGGGTTACATGTAGGGCATCCATTAGGTTACATAGCATCTGATATCTATGCCAGATATAAAAAATTAAAGGGGTATAATGTTTTACATCCTCAGGGATATGATAGTTTTGGATTGCCTGCAGAACAATATGCTATTCAAACTGGACAACATCCAAAAAAAACTACCTCTGAAAACATTAATACATACAGAAGACAATTAGATAAAATTGGCTTTTCATTTGATTGGACCAGAGAATTAAAAACTAGTTCCCCTGATTATTACAAATGGACTCAATGGATTTTTATTAAGCTTTTTAATTCTTGGTATGACTTTGATCTGGACAAGGCAAGAGATATTAATGATTTAATTGATTTATTTTATAAAAATGGAAATTCTGACATAAATAATAATTCTGATGAAGTAGAAATTTTTACGGCATCTCAATGGAAAAAATTTACAACTAGTCAGCAGCAAAAAATTCTCTTACAATACAGAATTGCTTATTTAGCTGAATCTGAAGTAAACTGGTGTCCGGATTTGGGAACTGTCTTAGCAAATGATGAAATTGTTAATGGAGTGTCTGAGAGAGGAGGTTTTTTAATTGAAAAGAGAAAAATGAAGCAATGGAATATGAAGATTTCTTGTTATGCAAATAGATTGTTAAGTGATTTGGATAAAATTGATTGGAACACTTCTCTAAAAGAAACTCAAAGAAATTGGATAGGTAAATCTATAGGTTGCTCAATTGAATTCAAGGTAATTGGATTTAATGATAAAATTGAAGTATTTACTACAAGACCAGACACAATTTTTGGTGTTAGTTTTATGACTTTAGCTCCTGAACACGAATTAGTTAAAAAAATAACAACTAAGGATAGATTAAAAGTTGTTAACGAATATATCTCCATGGTAAGTAAAAAAAGTGATAGAGATAGAATGTCAAATGTAAAGCTTAGCTCAGGAGTTTTTACAGGTGCTTATGTTGAACATCCGATAAGTAAAAATCCTATTGAAATATGGATTGGGGATTATGTCTTAGTTAGTTATGGTACTGGAGCTGTGATGTCGGTACCTTGTGGAGATCAAAGGGATTTCGATTTTGCAAAAAAATATGACATAAAAATTATAAATATTTTTAAGAACCAAAATATAGAAAATGAAGCTTATACTTCAAAAGAAAACTTTAAGTTATGTAATAGTAAATTTCTAGATGATTTGTCTTTTGAAGAAGCAAATACGACTATCATTAATTATATAGAAAAAAATAATATTGGTAAGAAAAAAATTAATTTTAGACTCAGAGATGCTATTTTTTCAAGACAAAGATATTGGGGAGAACCTTTTCCGATATATTACAAAGATGGATTACCTTATGCAATAGATGAGGCTTATTTACCACTAAAATTACCTGAAATTGAAAAATATTTACCAACGAAAGATGGTGATCCACCATTAGGAAGAGCATTGAATTGGGCGTGGGATCAAAAGAAAAAATTAGTAGTTAATAATGATTGCATAGATAATAAAAATATTTTTCCTTTAGAGTTAAATACTATGCCTGGATGGGCTGGTAGTTCTTGGTATTTTCTGAGATATACTAGTATAAATACTGAAAGTTTAATGATTAATGAAAATGACATTTCATATTGGAAAAATGTTGACTTGTATGTCGGAGGTAATGAGCATGCTACAGGTCATTTACTTTATTCAAGATTTTGGACTAAATTCCTATTTGATCTAAATATTATTGAATTTGATGAGCCATTTAAAAAATTAATAAATCAAGGAATGATTTTAGGTTCAAGTGCTATTTTACATCGTGATCAAAATACAAAAGAATTTATTTCGTATGATCTTATAAATGAAAAAGATACAGATGAAATTCATATTGATGTAAATTTAATAAACAACGCTGATGAAGTAGATATAAACAGATTGAAAAAATGGCAACCTCAATTTAAAGATGCTACATATATTTTATCGTCAGGAAGGTTAAAAGTTAGTAGAAAAGTTGAAAAAATGTCTAAAAGATGGTTTAATGTAGTTAATCCAGATTTAATTTGTAGTGATTATGGTGCAGACAGTTTACGTCTTTTTGAAATGTTTTTAGGTCCACTTGAACAGTATAAACCTTGGAATACTGCAGGGATTTCAGGAGTACATAATTTTTTAAAAAAACTATGGAAATTATATGTTTCAGAAGATGGATTAAAACTTAATAATGAGTCAGTACCAACTGCAGAAAATTTAAAAACTCTTCATAAAACAATTAAAAAGGTTGAAACAGATTTAGACAACTTTTCATTTAACACACCTGTATCAAATTTTATGATTGCTGTTAATGAATTCACTGCACAAAACTGTAAATCAAGAGAAGTATTAGAGCCATTATTGATAGTCATGTCACCTTATGTACCACACATTTGTGAAGAATTGTGGGAAATGTTAGGGAAGACAGATTCAATAACAAATGAAAAATTTCCAAAATTTGACCCTAATATGCTTATTGAAACTATTAAAAGTTATCCAATTTCTATTAATGGCAAGGTTAAGTTAAAGATAGATTTATCGCTAGATTTAACTAAGGAAGAAATTGAAAAAATAGTTTTATCCAATCAAGAAGTTTTAAATAAACTCGAAAATAAGTTACCTAAAAGGGTGATTATTGTCTTAGGGAAAATTATTAATTTAGTGGTATGATTTTAGTCAATATAATTATTGTAAATATAACTTTAATCGGTTGTGCTTTTTTAATAAATCCTGAAAATGCAAAGAATCTTTTGGCAGGATATAATACTATGTCAGAAAAAGAAAAAAAGAAGTTTGATATTATTAGTTATATAAAATTTATGAGATCTTTTTTTATTAAAATATCTGTTTATAGTTCTTTATTGTATTTAGTAGCATATCTCCTTTATGATCAAGATACATCTTTGATTATCTGGACAATTTCTTTAATAATTCCCTGGCCAATTTTTATTATAAAATCTCAAAATTTTTTTAAATAGCTATTTGCCTATTTATTTGTTGATTTAATGAAATATAAGTCTCAGTTCTAGCTACTCCTTTTATTGTTTGAATTTTTTTATTTAATATTTGCATTAAATGTTCATTGTCAATACAATGAATCTTTGTCAATATACTCCAATTCCCAGTTGTGTAATGACATTCTAAAATTTCATCAATTTTTTTTAACTGTCTTACGACAGATGCATTTTCCGCAGCCTTATCTAAATAAACTCCAATAAATGCCATTGTTTTAAATCCAAGTAATTTAGAATTAATTATGACCTTTGAGCCTTGAATTAAACCGCAATCTTCTAACTTTCTTAGTCTTTGATGAATTGCAGCTCCTGATACACCGATTCTCTTGGCAATTTCTAAAATTGGAGTCCTTGCATTTTGCATTAATGCACGAATGATTTTTTTATCAATTCCATCAAGTATTATTGTATTATTTATACATTTCATAAATTAGTTTAAAGGTTTAATGGGTCATACCCATAATATGGAACTTCATATTCGTTAAATTGAATTCCATATTCTACTAATTCTTCTAAAATTGGATCATAAATATTTTTTGATATTGGTAATTGTACTCCTGATACTACAATTTTCTTATTTAATATAGCCAAGGCTGCTATTGCTAGAGGCAATCCAACAGTTTTAGCCATTGCTGTATAATTTTGATCCTTTCCAAGACAAATCATATCAGAATCAATTTGATATTTTTTATTATTTAATTCATATCCAAACTTATGATGCATTACAATCATGTCTTTATCATTTTTGTCAAGTTTCCATTTTTTTGATAATATAAATTGTAATACTTGAGCAGGGGTAGCATTATTCAAAAGAATTTTATCGTCTCCAAAAAGATTAAGTTCTAATAATTTTTTCCATATTAAATCATCTTGATTAATTTTTAAATATTGTCTTAATTTCAATTCAACTGAATCTGAAGGATGATATGGTAAAAATAGGTTTAAAAAATCTCGAAATTTCATATTTTTACTATTTTCAATTATATAACTATCATCTGTCATCCCTAATTGAACAAAGACATTCCAAGCTTTACAAAAACCAACTTTTCTGATAGTTCCACGATACAGAGTTTTAATATCTTTTATATTATAAATGTCAATGTATTTTAAGGAATCTCTATTAGCATAGCCCTCAAATTTTCCATAATTTTTAATTTCAAGTAACTCAGTTCTTCTAAAAAGCTTATTGTAGGGAATATACTTATAGGTTCCTTCTTGAATAAACTTCGCTGCTCCTCCTTGACCAGCAAGAACTACATTTCTTGGATTCCAAGTAAATTTATAATTCCATAAATTATTATCTGATTCTGGAGCAACAAGACCTCCTGTAAATGATTCGAATAAAATTATTTTACCTCCCTTATCTTTAATATTATCAATTACTTTCATTGCGCTCATATGGTCAAGACCAGGATCAAGACCAATTTCATTCATAATAACTATTCCTTTTTTAGATGCCTCTTCATTAAGAGATAACATGTCATCATTTATATAGGATGCTGTTAACATGTTTTTTGAATATTCTACACAATCTTTAGCTACAGTAATATGGAATCTAGCAGGCAACATAGATATTACAATATTAGAGTTGATAATTTCTTTTTTTCTGCATTCATCATTGAATACATCCATTTCAATAAAACTGCACCTCTCATGTTTAATGAATTCATCATTTAAGTTTTGAATATTTTTATCAGCTACTACAATATTTAAGTCTTCTTTTTCAGATTTATCTAATAAATATTTAATTAAATATGATGTTGATTTACCTGAACCAAAAATTAAAATTCTTCTCATTTTATTTGTAAACTAATGTTACTTTGATAAAATTAACAATTTAATTTAAATGAATTGTAGTAGATATTAATTCTTTATAAATTATTACATTTGAATCAAATAAGCTAATGTTCGTTTTATGAATTTAGATCAATACGGAATATTCAATTCTACAATTTTCTATCAAACTCCAATTAATAAACTTCAAGACATTATTTTGTTAAAAAACCAAGGACATTTAGTTGATTCTGGTGCGCTTTCTATTAATACAGGAAAGTTTACTGGTCGATCTCCAAAGGATAGGTATATTGTAAAAGATGATATTACCAAAGATAAAGTTTATTGGGGTGATATTAACATTTCAATTGACACCAAATATTATGATAAATTATATTTAAAAATAACAGATTACTTATCTAACAAAGATATATACGTTAGAGACAGTTACGTTTGCTCATTAGAAAGAGCTAGGTTGAATGTAAGAACTATTTGTGAATTAGCTAGTAGTGATTTTTTTGCAAATAACATGTTTTTACGACTTGGTAAAGAAAAACTTAATGGTTTTAAAGAAGATTGGTTATTAATAAACGCTCCAGGATTTAAGGCAGATTATAAAGAAAGTGGAACTAGAAGTGAAAATTTTGCTATTATAAATTTTAATAAAAAGACGATAATTATTGGAGGAACAGGGTACACTGGAGAAATAAAAAAATCTATTTTTTCTGTATTAAACTTTCTCCTTCCAACTGAAAAAGATATTCTTCCAATGCATTGTAGTTCAAATGTTGGAAAAGATCATGATACAGCAATTTTCTTTGGTCTTTCTGGCACGGGAAAAACTACTTTATCTGCTGATCCAAATAGAAAGTTGATTGGTGATGATGAACATGGTTGGAGTGAAGAGCACGAAATTTTTAATTTTGAAGGAGGGTGTTACGCAAAAGTCATTAATTTAAATAAAGAGAATGAACCTGATATTTTTAATGCTATTAAGTCTGGAGCATTGTTAGAAAATGTGATTTTTTCTAAAGATGGTAAGGTAGATTATAAAAATACATCTATTACACAAAACACTAGAGTAAGCTATCCTTTAAATCATATAAAGAATATCAAAACTTCATCAGTTGGTGGAGTGCCAAAAAATATATTTTTTTTAACAGCAGATGCTTTTGGAGTTTTACCCCCTATTTCTAAACTTACTGCAGCTCAAGCGGCATATCATTTCATTTCGGGATATACAAGTAAAGTAGCTGGAACTGAAGCAGGTGTGATAGAGCCTCAACCATCTTTTTCTGCTTGTTTTGGAGCTCCATTTATGCCTTTGCATCCTGCTGAATATGCAAAAATGTTAATCGAAAAAATCAATCAATCTGGCACAACGGTATGGCTGGTTAATACTGGTTGGACTGGAGGTTCTTATGGTACTGGCAAGAGAATGGAGTTGAAATATACTAGAGCAATGATTAATGCTGCTATTTCAGGAGATTTAGAGAAAGAAAATAAAAATAATTATCATATTCACTCAGTTTTTAATTTAAATCAGCCCAGAGTTTGTCCTAACGTACCAACTTCGGTTTTGAGTCCTAGAATGACTTGGAATAATGATATGAAATATTATAAAACAGCATATAAATTAGCAAATTCATTTATTCAGAACTTTAAGCAATTTGAGCCATATGCAAATCAAGAGATATTATCTGGAGCACCAAATGTGCTAAAAGAATAATTATTTTTTATTTACCTTTTTTATGTAATCTTCAATTGCCATCGTCATAGACGGATGTTTTTTTGAAGGGGCTAGAATATCGACTTTCAAGCCATTTTCCTCACAAGTTTTTTTCGTAATTGCACCAAAGGCTGCAATTCTTGTATTATTTTGTTTGAAATCTGGAAAATTATGAAGCAATGATTGAATTCCGGTTGGACTAAAAAACACTAATATATCATAATATACATCTGCTAGATGAGATAAGTCGCTTATGACAGTTTTATAAAAAATGGATTGTCTCCAATTGATATTTAAAGTATTTAAGAGCTCTGGAACTTCTGCCTTTAATTTATCTGTGGTTGGTAATAAAAACTTTTCAGTACTGTGCTTTTCAATCAAAGGACAAAGATCTTCAAATTTTCTCTTTCCAACATAAATTTTTCTTTTTCTGTAAACTACATGGTTTTGTAAATATAAAGCTACGACTTCTGATTGACAGAAATATTTCATAGAGTCAGGTACTTTATATCTCATCTTTTCACAAACCCTAAAATAATTGTCTACAGCATATCTGCTAGTTAAAATGATTGCAGTGAAAGCTGTTATATCAATCTTCTGAAGTCTTACCTCTTTTACTGACACAGGCATTACATGTATAAATGGCTCAAAATCTATTTTAACTTTTTGATTTTTTTCTAATTCAAAAAAAGGTGAATGTGTTATTGTTGGCCTAGTTTGAGAAACAAGAATAGTTTTAACTTTCATATGGCATGCCTTTACTTTGATTATACTAATTCCTGTATCAAATATAAAATTGGTATAATTTCGAGTGTGCAAAGATACAAAATAAAATAAAACAAGTTGGGATAAATTAAATTATCATTTAAAGTGACAATTTTGAATAATCCAGATAAATATAAAAGAACAATCAAGAAGAGACTAATATTAATTGCAATTAATGAACTTGAATAACTATATATTAAGAGAGAATTAATTAGAACAAGAATTATTCCAAGATATTTGTTGAAACTATTTTTTTGAAAGTTGAAAGATTTTATAAACCTACGAATGTTAAATGCCCATCCAATTAGATGTTCAATTATAAATTTAAAAAAATAAAAAATTGATAATATTACAAATATTTTTATAAAATATTTAAAATTAAAATATTCTATTTCATTGATATATGATGAAATTATTGTGATATATAAACTTATTGATAATAGAAAATTAGTCGTTAAAAGTAAATTAAATCCGTTAAAAAAATTATTTTCAGAATTATTATATCTTAAAAAAGAATTATTAATATATATGTATAAAAATGAATTAAACTTTGATAGATCTACCAGCTTTGAAGTTAAAATTAAAAATAGATTTACTAAAATAATTATAGTGAAGTTATCCATTATTAAGAGATCTCTAATCATTAATGCTAAATTAGAAAGAAATTTTATTAAACTAACCTACTAAATAATTACTTTTGTTAAAATTATTCATTGATGAAAGATGTTTTAATCATTATTCCAACTTATAATGAAATTGAAAATATTGAAAAGATAATAAATTCAACTTTTGATTTATATCCATCTATAAATATTTTAATAGTTGATGATAACTCTCCTGACTTAACATTTCTAAAAGTTGAAAAAATTATTGATAATTATGAGAATCAGCTATTTTTAATCAAAAGAAAAACAAAACAAGGATTAGGAACAGCATATGTCAATGGTTTTAAATGGGCATTACAAAAAAATTATAAGTATATTTTTGAAATGGATGCAGATTTTTCTCATGATCCAAATGAAATAGCTAATATTTTAAAGCCATTAATAGAAAATAAATGTGATGTGTGTATTGGATCAAGATATATAGATGGAATTAATGTAGTTAATTGGCCTTTAAATAGAATTTTATTATCCTACATAGCTTCAATTTATGTAAGAATTATTACTGGAATGAAGATTAAAGATTCCACCTCTGGTTTTATATGTTACAAAAGAAATTTTTTACAACAATTGGATTTAAATAATATTAGTTTTACTGGATATGCTTTTCAAATAGAAATGAAATATAGAGCACATGTTATGGGCTTTAAAATAATGGAACTGCCAATAATTTTTTCAGATAGAAAATATGGCGAATCTAAACTGAACAGTAGTATTATTTCTGAAGCAATTTTCGGTGTTATTAAAATGAGATTAAAAACTTTATTTAAAATTAAATTTTAATTATGGATAAATTATTAATTAAAAATGCTCAAATTATTAATGAAGGAAAAATCATCAACTCTGATATTTTTATAAATAATGGATTTATTGAAGAGATATCTAGTTCTATTAGCATAAAATCATCAGAAATTAAAATAATTGATGCTGAAAATAATTTTGTAATGCCTGGAGTTATTGACGATCAAGTTCATTTTAGAGAACCAGGTTTAACTCACAAAGCAAATATTGAATCTGAATCTAAAGCTGCTGTTGCAGGGGGTATAACATCATTTATCGAAATGCCTAATACTATCCCGCAAGCAATAACTATTGAAGAGTTAGAAAAAAAGTTTGAAATTGCCTCAAGAGATTCGTATGCAAATTATTCTTTTATGTTTGGGGGAACAAATGATAATTTAGAAGAAATTTTAAAAGTAGATTCAAAAAATGTAGCTGCTTTAAAAATATTTTTAGGCTCATCAACTGGAGATATGCTTGTTGATAATTTAGAAGTTTTAGAAGAAATTTTTTCAAAAACTAATTTATTAATAGCTGTTCACTGTGAAGATGAAAATACGATAAGTAAAAATCTAAATAAATATATTGATAAGTATGGAGATAATATCCCAATAAAATATCATCCAGAAATAAGGAATCATGAAGCATGTTATTTATCTTCTTCAGCAGCTATTAAGTTAGCAAAAAAGACAGGAGCTAGACTTCATGTATTCCATCTATCTACAGCTAAAGAGACTAATCTTTTTTCCAATAAATTACCATTAGAAAAAAAGAAAATTACAGCTGAAGTTTGTATTCATCATCTTTGGTTTAGTGATAAAGATTATGAAACTCATGGATCTAGAATTAAATGGAATCCTGCAGTAAAAAGCTCTGATGATAGAGATGCCCTTTGGAAGGCATTGTTAGATGATAGAATTGATGTAATAGCAACTGACCATGCTCCTCACACTATTGAGGAAAAAGAATCTAATTACACAAGTTGCCCATCAGGAGGTCCATTAGTTCAGCATGCACTTCCTGCAATGCTTGAAGCATTCCATAAAAACAAAATTTCTTTAGAAAAAATTGTTGAAAAAATGTGTCATAATCCAGCCATACTTTTTAAAATTCAAAAAAGAGGTTTTATTAGACCTGGGTATCATGCTGATTTGGTAATATTTAATTTAACCAAACCTTGGACTGTAAATAAAACTAATATTTTATATAAATGTGGATGGTCTCCATTTGAGGGTAAATCATTTAAATCAAGAATTTCACATACAATTATTAATGGTAAAGTTATATTTGATAATTTTAAGTTTAGTAATAAAAAAAATGCAAAAAGATTAAAATTTGATAGATGATAAGATACTATTTATTAATTATTATTATTTGTTATGGTTGCTTTGATAGTAATCTTAGCTATGAAATAAATAAACCTGAAAATTTGATATCAAAAAACAAAATGGCAGATATTTTGTATGACATGTCATTAATCAATGTTGCAAAAGGGGTTAATAGAAGTATTCTTGAAAATAACGGAATAATTCCAGAAAATTATATTTTTAATAAACATGAAATTGATAGTTTAACCTTTGCTAAAAGTAATGAGTATTATTCATATGACCTTAAGGATTACCAATTGATTTATGATATGGTAAAAATTAAATTAGAAAAAAATAAAAAAATTATTTCTGATAGTATTGAAATTGTAAAGAAAATTTCTGGAAAATTAAGTAAAAAGTTAATTAGTCAGAGTAAGCAAAAAAAAATAAAAATTGATACAATTAAATTTGATAGCATCACAAAAATTAACATGATTAATAAGAATTAGTAATGTATAATTTATTTAATTTGTAGAATAATTTGCCAATATGAAAAACTTTATTGAAGAGATTGAATGGAGAGGAATGATTCATGATAAAATGCCTGATATTGAAAAGCATTTGAAAGATCATTTAAGAACTTGTTACATTGGTTTCGACCCAACTTCTGATTCTTTACATATTGGTAGTTTAGTTCCGATAATGTTACTTGCACACTTCCAAAAGTGTGGTCATAAACCTATTGCCCTAATTGGAGGAGCAACTGGTATGATTGGGGACCCATCTGGAAAATCAGCTGAAAGAAATTTATTAGATGAAGATAGTCTTAAAAAAAATCAAAACTCTATTAAAAATCAATTATCTAAGTTTTTAAATTTTGAAACTAATATTGATAATTCAGCACTAATATTAAATAATTATGACTGGATGAAAGAATTTTCAATGCTTGAATTTATTAGAGATATTGGAAAACATATTTCGGTGAATTATATGATGGCTAAAGATTCAGTTAAAAATAGAATTTCTTCAGATTCTTCAACAGGTATGAGCTTTACAGAATTTACTTATCAACTCGTCCAAGGTTATGATTTTTTACACTTATTTAAAAACTATGATTGTTCTGTTCAAATGGGAGGAAGTGATCAGTGGGGTAATATAACCACTGGAACCGAACTTATAAGAAGAATAGATTCTGGAAAAGGGTTTGCATTAACATGTCCTTTAATAACCAAATCTGATGGGAGTAAGTTTGGTAAAACAGAGGGAGGTAATATATGGTTAGATTCAAATAAAACATCAGTTTATAAATTTTATCAATATTGGTTGAATTCAAGTGATGTTGATGCAGAAATGTATATTAAAATATTTACTTTTTTATCGAAGTCTGAAATTGAGAGTATCGTTAATATTCATAAAAAAGAACCTCATAAAAGATATTTACAAAAAACTCTTGCTAAAGAAATAACTAGCTTAGTTCATGGTAAATTGTCTTTTCAAAATGCTGAAAATGCTTCTCAAATTCTTTACAGTAAGTCATTTAAAAATGATATTAAATCGATTGATGAAATTACTTTTTTGGAGGTTTTTGAAGGAGTTCCAACTAAAGACTTAAGTAAAGATTTTATTGAAAATGGATTAGATATGATTTCAGTATTATCCTCTAAAACAGATTTTTTAAAATCTAATTCTGAAGCGAGAAGATCATTAAAAGAAAATTCAATTTCAGTCAATAAATCAAAAGTTAGTGAAGATTATATTTTAAATAAAAAAGACCTAATTAATGATAAATATGTTATAATTAATAAAGGCAAAAGAAATACATTTATTATTAAGTTTCAATAATTTACACTAACAGATTACAGCCTCTTATTTGAGAATTATCAAACCTTCCTAAAATCTCAAAATTTTTATCATCTTTTTTTTTGCCTATATCCTCTGTTGCAATAAACGAACAGGAATTGATATTAGCTAGATCAATAATATTAACTCCACCTGTAATATTCAAATTTTGAATACATGAAGCATCATTTATATCTCTAATTAGAACCCTCATCCAAGGAGGCGTTTTAAATATTCCTTTTTTAATTGAGTATGCTTGGGATAATAGCTCAGTCATTCCATACTCACTATGTATTAAATTGGTTCCAAAACCTAAATTTAATCTATTGTGAAGGTCATCCCTAATTATTTCTTTTCTTCTTCCCTTCATACCGCCAGTTTCAATAATTATAGTGTTTGGTAATTTAAAATCATATTTTTCAATTATATCTAACAAAGCATATGTAACTCCAAAAAGAATTACTTTTTCATTTTTTAACTTATTTAATTTGTTTTTTAGATCATTAAGATTATTTAAATAAAAACCACTATTTGGATTATTAGTTTTTTCAATTAACCGATCAATCATATAGATTAAAGATGAATTTTTGTTTTCAAAGTACGACGGTAGTAATGCCAGTATTGTATAGTCTTTAATATCTCCATAAAAATTACAAAATGTTTTGTAAAAACTTCTTTCATACAAATTTAAATTTGTCACATAATGACTACTTAGTATATTATCTGTTGTTCCGCTACTTTTAAATATTTTTTTAATCTTATTTGGATCACTTAAAACTTTATGAGACTTAAAAAATTTTATTGGCAAAAAGGGAATTTCTTCTGATTTATGAACTTCTGTAGGAGATATATTTAATAAATCACAAAAGGATCTGTAAACTCTATTTTGTTTGTATTGATAATTAAATACTTTAATAGCAACTGTTTCAAATTCTTTATTATTTGAAATTTTAAATATTTTGTCAGTATCAAACATTTATTATAAATTAAGATTTATAAATTTAATTATAATGATAGTATTTTCAATGTTATATTAATGTTATCTTTCTATTAATTTTTATTAAAATAGAAATATCATAATTATATTTGAAATAAATAATATAATGTGAATTCTAAAATTAAAATATTACTAGTTGATGATGAGCCGGATATTATTGAAATCCTATCTTATTCCTTAGAGAATGCTGGTTATACTATTTTTAAAGCTTTTGACGGTCTTGAGGCTATAAAAATCGCAAAACAAGAAATTCCAGATTTGATTATTTTGGATTTAATGATGCCTAAAATAAATGGTATTGAAGCCTGTGAAATTATTAGAAAAACTAAATCATTAGAAAATGTATTAATAACATTTCTATCTGCAAGGGCAGAAGATCTTACTAAAATTACAGCTCTTGATTCTGGAGCAGATGACTATATAACTAAACCAATACGACCAAAAGTTTTATTAAGTAAAATTAATTCACTTTTTAGAAGAAAAAATAATATTGATAATAAAAATATAATTGAAATAGAAAACCTAACAGTTGATAAGAATAAATATATAGTTATTAATAAAGGAATTGAAATTTCTTTACCAAGAAAGGAATTTGAATTATTATATTTGCTTGTATCAAGTCCTAACACAGTGTTAACTAGGAATAATATTTTAGATTTAGTTTGGGGAAAAGATGTAATTGTTGGCGATAGAACAATAGATGTTCATATTAGAAAACTAAGAGAAAAAATAGGTGAGTCTTATTTTAAAACTGTAAAGGGAGTTGGTTATAAGTTTGTTAGCTAATGTCCTTTAAATTTAAAAATTCGTATTCATTTGCATTCAAGACCGCATGTGCAATCTCTTTAATTATATTACTTATTATTGGATTTATTCTTTGGATAAATTCTTCCATTAGTAATCTCTATGTTGAACTCATTTCTTTAGCAGGTTTTGTATTTGTTATTTCTTTTCTTATGATTCAGTTAAGAATTGAAAGTCTTCTATATAATAAAATTAAAACTCTTTATGAAGAACTTGATTTAATCGATCAAATTACTTTTACAAAATCAAATATTACATCCGATATGAATTCATTGTTGGAAAATATTAGTGAATTTACAAAAGATAAAAAACTAGAGATTGAAACTTTAAAATCACAAGAAGAATTTAGAAAAGAATTTATTGGAAATATTGCACATGAACTAAAAACACCAATTTTCACAATTCAAGGATATGTTGAAAATTTAATTGATGGTGCTATAGATGATAAAAAGCTTAGGAACAAGTTTTTAACAAGAACAAACGTTAGCGTAGAGAGGCTGATATATATTATCAAAGATTTAGATATGATAACTAAACTAGAATCTGGTATAATTGAAACTCAAAATATTTCTTTTGATATTATTGAATTAATTAAAAAAATATTTGATCAATTAGAGATTCAGGCTCAAAGTAAAGGTATAAAACTCTTACTGGATAAGCAATATGAGAATCCAGTATTAGTATTTGCAGATAAAGATAAAATACATCAGGTGTTAATTAATTTAATAATTAACTCAATTAAATACGGCACCCAAAAAGGTACTACAGAAATTAGTATTGATTTTATAAATGAAATAAAGATTTTAATTAGAGTGACTGATAATGGAGAGGGTATTTCAGAAGAAAATCAGTCTCGTGTCTTTGAAAGATTTTTCAGAGTTGATCAAAGTGGATCAAGAAAACAAGGTGGTTCTGGGCTAGGTCTTTCAATTGTAAAGCATATAATAGATGCTCATAATGAAAATATTTACCTTACATCAAAACTTGGTATAGGTAGCGAATTTTCTTTTACATTAAATAAAAAAATTAATTAGTATAATTTGGGAAGTAAAAATAAATTAAAGAGGTTTAGGGATAATGATGATTTTGAAAATGTTATTCAGCCTGAAAGAGAAGAATTACTTTCGGGTAATTTTAAATTTAAAGGAAATTGGGCGCAAACTATATTTGGTAATAATAACCCAATAATATTAGAGCTCGGGTGTGGAAAAGGAGAATATACAATTTACTTAGCTAAGAAACATCCAAATATTAATTATGTAGGAATTGATATAAAGGGAGCCCGATTTTGGAAAGGTGCAAAAACAGCTAAAGAAGATGACCTGAAAAATATTTTTTTTATTAGAACTCAGATTGAATTAATTGAATTTTTATTTGATAAAAATGAAATTTCTGAAATTTGGATTACCTTTCCTGACCCTCAAATTAAATTTAAAAGAACTAAACATCGTTTAACAAATTTAGATTTTTTAAAGAAATATAAAAGAATTTTAAATCCTGATGGCTTTATAAATTTAAAAACAGATAGTGAATTTTTACACGGTTACACAATTGGTTTAGTACAAGCTCTAGATAATGCTCAAATAGTTTACTCTAATCATGATATTTATAATAGAACTGGAAGTCCAGAAGAAGTCACAGATATACAAACGCATTACGAGAAATTATTTTTAAAAGAAAATAAATCAATTACCTATTTAAAATTTAAATTTTGAAAAAAACTTCAAATTTTTTTGATAAAGTATATGATGTAGTTAAACAAATACCATTTGGAAGAGTCACTAGTTATGGATCAATCGCTAAATTTCTTGGGTCTCCTCAAAGTTCTCGCGCTGTAGGTTACGCAATGAATGCTTCGCATAAAAATCCTGATATTCCTGCACATCGAGTTGTTAATCGAATAGGTTTATTAACTGGAAAACATCATTTTGATGGTTCAAATTTGATGAAAGATTTATTGGTAAATGAAGGGGTGATTGTAAAAATAAATCAAGTTCAAGATTTTGAAAAAATTTTTTGGGATCCAGTTGAAGAGTTATAAACTCAAATTCATTTATTAAAATGAACTTTTCGCATTATATTTGCACTATAAAATTTAATTTTGAAACTAAATAAAAAAGACATTCTTGAAAAGTTGCAAAAATCAAATATTAATAATTGTACAATTATTAATGTAGTAATTTTTTCAACTGAAATAGTTATTGATGTTAATATTTCTAATCCCACTCTTCAGGCTAAGAAATTAGCAGAGTCAGATATTAACAAATGTTTAAATCTTGATGCAGATTTAAAATATTCTATTAAAATAAATTTTAAAACTATATCCGCTAATAAAGAGTCAAAATCCATTGAATCACCTAAGATTTCAGGCATTAAAAATATTATTGCAATTGCATCAGGAAAAGGAGGTGTGGGAAAATCTACTGTAACTTCTAATATTGCGGTTACTTTAGCAAATATGGGATTTAAGGTTGGTTTGTTAGATGCTGATATTTATGGTCCTTCAATCCCAATTATGTTCGATATTGCCGATAAAAGACCTAAATCAGTTACTGTTGATGATAAGAGTAAAATGGAGCCTATTGAAAGTTACGGAGTTAAAATTCTTTCAATTGGGTTTTTTACTAAACCTGATCAAGCTGTAATTTGGCGAGGACCAATGGCTTCTAAAGCTTTAAATCAAATGATTTTTGATGCAAATTGGGGGGAATTAGATTTTTTATTAATTGATTTACCACCTGGTACTGGTGATATTCATTTGAGTATTTTACAAGCCCTTCCTATCTCAGGTTCAGTAATTGTTAGCACACCTCAAACTATTGCTCTAGCAGATGCAAAAAAAGGTGTTGCTATGTTTAAACAAGAAGTTATCAATGTTCCTGTATTAGGCATTATTGAAAATATGTCGCATTTTACCCCAAGCGAATTGCCAAAAAATAAGTATTATATTTTTGGAAAAGATGGAGCTAGAAATTTAGCAAATGATTTAAATGTACCTTTTCTTGGATGTTTACCAATAGTGCAAAGTATTCGCGAAGCTGGAGATTATGGAAGACCGGCATCCATGCAAAATAATTCAATAATTAGTGATAACTTTAATAATATTACAAGCAAGATAGTTCAAGAAGTTGTTAAAAGAAATAAAGAATTACCTAAGTCTGAAATTGTAAAAATCACAACTATGGCTGGTTGTTCTGCAGTAAATAAATAAATTTGTATTATGGGTGACAAAATAATTGCAAGAGTAGAGAAAGCATTGAGTGAAATTAGACCATTTCTAGAACGTGATGGTGGAGATATTTCTCTTATAGAAATTCAAGATGATACTGTAAAAGTTCGTCTTGAAGGAGCATGTTCAACGTGCAGTATAAATCAAATGACTCTAAAGTCAGGAGTAGAGATGACAATTAAAAAACATGCTCCAGAAATTCAAAATGTCATAAATATTGAATCTTAGATGATAAAAACAGATATTCTAATTATTGGTTCGGGACCTGTTGGATTATTTGCTGTTTTTGAAGCTGGATTACTGCAAATGAAATGTCATTTAATTGATGTTTTACCTAAAGTCGGGGGTCAATGTTCAGAAATTTATCCAAAAAAACCAATTTATGATATTCCAGCTCACCCTGAAATTTTAGCAGATGATTTAATTAATAAATTAATGAAACAATGCGAACAGTTTCAGCCAGGATTTACTTTAGGAGAAAGAGCAATGACTCTAGAAAAATTAGAGAATAATTCGTTCCTTGTAATTACTGATAAAGGAACTGAACATAATGCTCCTATTGTTGTCATTGCTGGAGGGTTAGGAAGTTTTGAGCCAAGAAAACCTTTAATTGAAAATATAAATAAATTCGAAGGAAATGGTATAGAATACTTTATTAAAGAACCTAAAGATTTTACAAATAAAAATGTTGTATTAGCAGGTGGAGGAGACTCTGCTCTAGATTGGGCTATTGAACTTAGCTCAATAGCATCAAGTATAACTTTAGTTCATAGAAGAAACGAATTTAGAGGAGCCTTGGATTCGGTTGAAAAAGTTCAAAAATTAAAAGATTTAAACAAAATTAATCTTATAACTCCAGCTGAAGTTCATGAATTGATTGGAGAAGAATCTTTAGAATCTGTAATTATAAAGAAATCTGATGGCTCAACAATTGATTTGAAAACAGATTTCTTTATTCCATTATTTGGTTTGTCACCTAAACTAGGTCCAATCTCTAATTGGGGCCTTGATATTGAAAAAAATGCTATTAAGGTTAACAATTCACTTGATTATCAAACAAACATCCCTGGAGTATTCGCAATTGGAGATGTAAACACATATCCTGGTAAACTGAAATTGATTTTGTGTGGTTTTCATGAGGCAGCTATGATGTGTCAATCTGCATTTAAGATTTTAAATCCTAATAAAAAATTCTTATTAAAATATACAACTGTTTCTGGAGTAAAAGGATTTGATGGTTCTCATAAACAAGCTCCAAAATCCGTTGTAAAAACTATTTCATAGTGTGACTGATATAAATATTACAATAATAGATAGGTTGGGGGTAAAACATACTGTTTTAGCACCATTAGATATGTCTATGAATATTATGGAGTTAATAAAATCTTATGAGTTAGCTGATGACGCTTCTATTGGAGTTTGTGGAGGAATGGCTATGTGTGCTTCATGTCAATGCTATATTGAATCATCACATGTATTAGATGATAGGTCAGATGAAGAAGAGGCTATGTTATCTGAAGCATTTTATGTAAAGAATTCCAGTAGACTCTCATGTCAAATACCAATTACTATAGGATTAAAAAATTTAATAATTAGAATTGCCCCTGAATACTAGTCTAATAATTTTTCTATAGCTATTGGAAATATTCTCTCAACAAATTTTTTATATGCTAATTCAGATGGATGTAAATTATCACTAGCAACAAGTTCAGGATTAATTAAACCTAATCTTGTTATATCTGTTATATTAATAAAATTAATTTGATTTTCTATACAATAATTTTCAGCAAAATTATTATACATATCAATTTCTTGACTAGTTAAATTTGGATTAGGGCCTGTTTGTCCAAAAGGAGTATATGCATAATCTGGGATAGAAATAACAATTATATCATTACTACTTTGAGATTTTGTCAATGAAATTGCTTTATTTACCAGCTCTGGAAATTCATTTTCATATAATTCGAAAGGTCTGTTTTGGTATTGATTATTAACCCCGATTAATAAAGTGACTAAGTCGTTATCTTTAAAAATATTATCTGGACTATCATTTTCAAGAACTGGATCTACACTATTTATTAATGATGTTGTAGTCCATCCTGTAACCGCAATTATTTCAACATTTAAAGTATCTAAGGGTAATGTTTTTTGTAGTGAATCTTTAAGTTGCATGGGAAAATTACATTCATCACAAACACTTTGACCAATGGTGTAACTGTCACCTAATGATAATATTTTATAATTTACTGGTGGAAAAATACCCATATCTTCTGCATCACGAAAAATATCACAACTATATACACTAAAAATAATAATATATATAAATATTTTTTTCATTTAAACTAAAACTTTCTTTTTTACAATAATATTTTCAATGGAATCCCAAAGTTTAATTCTTTTTTCAAGGGCTTCAATCGATACTTGTTCAATTTCTTTCCACTTTTTAGGTTCGCCATTAGCAAGTTCATTTATCATTTGTAAAGCCATTGGACCATGTTCATCTTCATCAAGTTCTATATGTCTTTCAAAATAGTATATCAATTTTGAAATATCTTGTTCAGGAAAATTTTTTTGAAAGTTTCTTAATATGGCGGTAAACATACTTGGTATTAAATTCTCTCTACCAAAAGTGAATGCTGCAGCTACTTTATGAGGCTTTCCTTCTTCAATTATTCTAAATGTAAATTCTAAAAATTCTTTTACTTCATTGGGAAGATTAGATGATTTTATAGTTTCAAATATCGATTTATATTTTAAATTTTCTAAGAATAAACTGATTTCATTTGTGTTAGTGTTAAAGCTTTTTATTGCATCAATATAAAGTTCGTAATGACTTTTTCTTATTCCACTTTGATCAATATCAGTTTCTTCCGCTAAAACAATTTCGTTTATTAAATAGGCAGTTTGAGAATTTTCATTTGGTAACCATGGTGTTTTCACACAGGTTAAGTTTTTTTGTAAAGATTTTAATAAAGACATAAAATCCCATACTGCAAAAACATGCATTTTTGCAAAATTTCTTAAATCCTCAATATCTTTAATTTTTGAATATAAGCTATGATTTAATAGCTTTTCTCTATGAGAAAAAATAGAATTATTAATTTTTTCAATTGTCATATTTATACTTTATTTAAATGCATTTAATCCAGTAATATCAAGTCCAGTAATTAATAAATGAATATCATGTGTCCCTTCATAAGTTATTACACTTTCTAGATTCATCATGTGTCTCATTATTGAATATTCACCTGAAATTCCCATTCCTCCAAGGATTTGTCTAGCTTCACGTGCTATTTTTATAGCCATTTCAACATTGTTTCTTTTTGCCATTGAAATTTGAGCAGTAGTAGCTTTACCTTGATTTTTTAAATTCCCTAATCTCCAAGCAAGTAGTTGTGCTTTTGTAATTTCTGTTAACATTTCTGCTAATTTTTTTTGTTGTAATTGAAATCCACCAATTGGTTTTCCAAATTGAATTCTTTCCTTAGAATATCTTAATGCTGTATCATAACAGTCCATTGCTGCGCCAATTGCTCCCCAAGAAATACCATATCTTGCTGAATCTAGACAACCCAATGGTGCTCCCAATCCAGACTTGTTGGGAAGTAAGTTTTCTTTAGGGACTTTAACATTATCAAAAATTAACTCTCCTGTTGAGCTAGCTCTTAATGACCATTTATTGTGTGTCTCTGGAGTAGAGAATCCTTTCATACCTCTTTCTACTATTAGTCCATGAATTCTTCCTTCTTCATTTTTTGCCCAGACTATAGCAATTTGTGCAATAGGAGAGTTTGATATCCACATTTTAGCTCCATTAAGTAAATAATGATCTCCTTTGTCTTTGAAATTTGTTACCATGCCTCCAGGATTTGAACCATGATCAGGTTCAGTTAATCCAAAACAACCCATATATTCACCAGAAGCTAGTTTTGGCAAATACTTACTTTTTTGTTCTTCATTTCCATATTTCCATATTGGAAACATTACAAGTGATGATTGGACTGAAGCTGTTGATCTAACTCCTGAGTCTCCTCTTTCTATCTCTTGCATAATTAAGCCATAGGAAATATAATCTAACCCAGCCCCTCCATACTCTTCAGGGATATAAGGTCCAAAAGCTCCAATATTAGCTAGACCACTCACAATTTTTGAAGGAAATTGTGCTTTTTGGGCATATTCTTCAATAATAGGACTAACATCTCGTTTTACCCATTCTCTTGCTGCATCACGAACTAATAAATGTTCTTCAGACAATAATTCATCTAAATTATAATAGTCAGGAGCTTCAAATAAATCTGGTTTCATAATTGCTTATTTTATTTATGCAAAAATACGCAAAGATGATTGATTTATGAAAAAAGTAATTATTAAAATTTACTCTTAATTATCGATAAATTTTGAAATAAGATAATGAAAATGGTGAACACCTTTTTCTTTAGTTGGAGAAAACCTTCCAGAATAATAGTATCTAGAATTTATTCCTTTTTGAACATTTTGTACTACAAATTCGTCCTCCTCCTCAACTTTATCTAAATCAGATCCAGCCCCTTTGTTTAGTTTATTATAATCAAACACATAAGATTTGAAATCAATTCTAGTTGATTTAACATTGATTGGGGTGACTATATTAATTGATATACCCCACGGGTAAAAATTAAACATCATATTTGGAAATATCCAAAAATAATATGCCGCTATATTTTTCCCATAGTCTTGATGATTTAAAGGAAAATTAAAGCAATTTTCGTTAGAATTTGAGTAACCAATTTGTAAATTACAATAATCAAATATCTCGGTGTCATAACTATCATAGTCTAATATTTCACTTAATCCTTGATGTACAAAAGGAACATGAAACCCTTCTAAGTAATTATCACAATATAAAGCCCAGTGAGCATCTATATTAAAAGTTCTTGATAGAGTAGAATCAAATATACAGTTTTCTAAAGGTAAAAAACCGACTCTATTTTCCATGATATTCAAAATATTAGTTAAATCTACTTTAGGCTCTAAACCAATAAATAGTAGCTTATTCCATTTTTTTAAACTGAACTTATTCAAATTGTCACAATCTTTTGGAAAATTTTTTGTTTTTTCAAAATCTGGCATATACTCATAGTTTCCATTTAAATCAAATCTTCTACCGTGATAACTACATCTTATTTTTGAAGATTTGCAAGAATTTAATATCAATAAGTTTCCCCGATGTGTACATACATTTGATATACATTTTATTTCATTGACATTGTTCTTTGACAATAATAAAGGCTCGTCTAAGTACCCCTCTAATAAAACAAATGGATATAAATTGACTGATTCATTAATTAAATTCTCATCTCCAATCCATTGCCAGCTCCTTAAAAAAACTTTATTTTTTACTAATTCAAATATTGATAAATCTTTATAAAAACTACTTGGAAGAGTTTCTGCCTTTGAAATATCAGGATTTATTTTAATTTTTTTTTTCATTATCTATTTTAGAATTAAAGATCACTCTAAGTAAATATCAATTAATCCATCAGGACACTTTGTGGTAATTTCACAATTAAGTCGATCAACTTTAATAATAAATTCATCATGTATTGGAATTAAGACTTGACCATTTGGATTATTAATAACAAATAAGTCCTGTGCATTATTTTCTCTGACTTCATTTATTGATCCTATATTTCCATATATTTTATCAATTAAGTTAAAGTTAATGATTTCGTGATAATAAAACTTATTTCCATTTAATTTTGGTAATCCTGATAATGGAAGGTATATTTCTTTTGATAAAATTAATTTTGTTTCTTCCTCATCATTAATTTCTTTAAATTTCACTCTTAATACTTTTGATTTGTGAAATCTAACGTTTTCTATATTATACAAACATAAGTTTTCATTAATATTTATATAAAGACACTTAATTTTTTTATAAATCTCAGGCTGATCAGTATCAATTTTAATTAATACTTCACCTTTAAAGCTGTATTTTCTGGAAACTAAACCTAAGTAATAATAATCTTTCATAAAAAAACCTGCTATTTACAAATAGCAGGTTAAATGTATAAAATGTTTTTTAATTATTACTTTTTTTCAGCAGCAGGTGCTTCTTCAGCAGCAGGTGCTTCTTCAGCAGCAGGTGCTTCTTCAGCAGCAGGCGCTTCTTCAGCAGCAGGCGCTTCTTCAGCAGCAGGCGCTTCTTCAGCAGCAGGTGCTTCTTCAGCAGCAGGTGCTTCTTCAGCAGCAGGTGCTTCTTTAGCAGCAGGCGCTTCTTCAGCAGCAGGCGCTTCTTTAGCAGCAGGC
>Ga0213862_10000009_pt1 | contig 71017 bp, 49 predicted proteins | sample PICome_7_FD_160092 | JGI IMG/M metagenome (GOLD analysis project Ga0213862, IMG submission 160092) | Coastal seawater microbial communities near Pivers Island, North Carolina, United States - PICO266 | ecosystem: Environmental > Aquatic > Marine > Coastal | place: USA: North Carolina... | reverse complement strand
TTTCCAAAGGCACCGTTTGAGTTTCCATTTCCATTGCGTCCAGCACCACGAAGACTTGAAATATATGTTTGTCCGTTGAATGCATCGCCATTACCATTTTCTACAAATATTAGTGCTGGCTTTTTGTCCTGGTCGGCAGGTTGACCATATACATTTGAAATTGATAAAGCAAATGTGGCTATTATTGTTAGAGTAAAATATTTCATAATTGTTGTTGTTTTTAATTTTTAATGATTTTAAATGAATGATTCTCGTTTTGTTCATTCGTTAATTTTAGTATATAAGTGCCTGATTTGAAAGAATTCATATCAATGGTTTTTTTATTAGTAGATAAAATCCTTTTACCAACCACATCAAATAGCTGGGCACTGAAGTCATTATCATATTGAATGAAAATTTGATTTGCAGTAGGGTTAGGATAAATTAAAATTCCACCCACTAAGTTTACGTTTTCAATTGTTAATGTTTTACCTGCTTGACTTGCAGTAATTGAATTAAATGATAATGGACTGTTAAAATTGACAGTAACAGTGTTATTACTGGGATCAACTACACCATAGTATGGAGTCCAAGAATCATCATTATTTTTGACTTCCAAAACTAAAACACTTTCAATAAGGTTGTTAAGTTCATCATCATCATAATTAAAAGTTATAGACCCCACAAAATTTGAAACTAAATTAGTTGAGGAATAAACACGGCTAACAGAACTTTCATTGTATTGTGAGACGATAGCTGTTGATGATCTAGTTAGGTCAGTTTCTGAAATAACAAAATCAGAGGTTGGAGACATTTCAAGTCCAGCAAGGTTAATATTAGCATCAGATTTAACTGTAATAGAGCCACCAGAACCTATATTAAGTACCGAAATGTTTTCTTGAGCAAAAATTGCACAAGGGATTAAAAAAAGTATTGTAAAAAATCTATTCATATTTTGATTTTTAAGGATTGTATTAATATGTTTTTTGTATATGTAATGTATAGGTGATTTCGATAAATATATAAAAAAAAAGCAAATTATAGAACAAATTAGAAATATATGGCTAATTTTATTGATTATATAAAACACATAAATTTTTTCATTTTGATCTATAGGCTAAACTATATCTTAATATTAATTGGATTCCATTGTTTTTCACAAAAATTAATAGTTAATGGAATTGTTTTAGACAATGAAAACGTGCCAGTTGTTGGAGCTAATATCATTGAAAAGAATAGTACAACCAATGGAACAATTACCGATTTTGACGGAAAATTTTCTATAGCCACAGCTATTGGATCAACTTTAGAGGTTAGTTACATTGGTCTAAAAAATGAATTAATTACAATTAAAAATGACAAATTTTTAGAAATAAGGCTAGTTGAAAATTTAAATACGCTTGAAGAGGTTACAATTGTAGCCTATGGGCAGCAAAAAAAGTCTAGTGTTATTGCAGCTGTAACTTCTATTAATCCTGAGGAATTACGTGTCCCCACAAGTAATTTAACAACATCACTTGCAGGCAGAATTGCAGGAGTAATTGCCTATCAAAGAAGTGGCGAACCAGGAAGAGATAATGCTGAATTTTTTATTAGAGGTGTAAGTACTTTTGGCTATGCTAGATCTCCTCTTATTCTTATTGACGGTATTGAAACTACATCAACTGATCTTGCGAGGCTACAACCAGATGATATTGCTAGTTTTTCAATAATGAAGGATGCTACTGCCACATCATTATATGGAGCTAGAGGAGCTAACGGGGTCATCCTGGTTACTACTAAAGAAGGTATCGAGGGTGTTGTGAAAATTAATGTTCGCTATGAAAAATCATACTCTGCCCCAACAAAATCATTGCAAATAGCAGACCCTATCACATACATGAGGTTACATAATGAAGCTCTCACAACTAGAAATCCATTAAGTGGTAGAATTTATTCACAAGAAAAAATATTAATCTCACAAGACCCTAATAGAAACCTAATGGCATATCCAACTGTAAATTGGTTTGATGAATTATTAGATGAATATGCACTCAATAGTCGTTTTAATTTTAATCTTAGTGGAGGTGGTAAAATCGCCAGATATTATTTAGCAAGCACAATTAATACTGATAACGGTAATTTAAAAGTTGATCCGAGAAATAACTTTAATAATAATATTAGGTTCAATCGAGTTTCACTTAGATCAAACATAAACGTAAATCTTACTGAAACAACAGAAGTAGCTTTAAAGTTTAATGGAAATTTTGATGATTATATTGGCCCACTTGATGGCGGTAGGCAGGTTTATGAAAAAGCAATGAAAGCAAATCCTGTTTTATACCCTAAAATATACGAGCCAGATAGTCAATTTCAAAACTCGACTCATGCACTTTACGGAAATTTCGGGCAATTTGGGGACTACTTAAACCCCTATGCTGACCTTATGAGGGGATATAAAGATGAGAGTTATAATAACTTTTTAGCCACAGTTGAAATAAAACAAGATTTAAACTTTATCGCAGATGGCCTAAAATTAAGATTTCTTGGGAATACATCCAGGTATTCGTTTTATAACCTTGAGAGAAAATATAATCCATTTTATTATTCATTGGGTAATTATGATTTTCAAAGTGATACCTACACATTAATTGCATTAAACCCAAACCAAGGAACTGAGTACCTTGAATATAGTGAGGGGAATAAAATCATCAATAACTCTACATATTTTGAGGGAGCAATAAACTATAATAAGGTCCTAAATGAAAAGCATGAAATTTCTGGAATGATTATTGGCATTATGAGAGAACTTAAAAATGCAAATGCGGGTAACTTACAAAGCTCTCTTCCATTTAGAAACCTTGGCGTTTCTGGTAGGTTTACATATGCTTTTGATGAAAAATATTTTACAGAATTTAATTTTGGGTACAATGGATCAGAAAGATTTGCTAAGTCTGAGAGATTTGGATTTTTTCCTTCTTTTGGATTAGGCTGGCTTGTCTCAAATGAACAGTTTATGAAGAAATACGAAAATTACATTTCTAAGTTAAAACTAAAGGCAACCTATGGATTAGTTGGCAATGATCAAATTGGAAGTTCAAATGATAGGTTTTTTTATATATCACAGGTAAATTTAAATGATGGTTCATTAGGAGCCCCATTCGGAATTGAGTTTGGAAATTACATAAATGGAGTTAGCATTAATAGATATGCTAATGATCAGATAACCTGGGAAAAAGCAAAAATGTTAAACCTTGGTCTAGAGATTAGCTTGTTTAATAGCATAAACATTCAGGCAGATTATTTCACAGAAAAGAGGACCAATATACTTATGGATAGAGCTCAGATACCATCTACAATGGGTCTTCAGGCCCCTGTAAGAGCAAATGTTGGAGAAGCCTCTTCAAATGGATATGAGTTTACAGTTGATTATAGTAATAGTATTAGCAATGATTTGTTTATTGGACTAAGAGCTAATTTTTCATATGCTGATAGTAAGTATGAAGTTTATGAGGAACTTGATTATATTACTGCTGGATTACCATGGAGATCTAGAATTGGGTTAAATCTATCACAACCATTTGGATACATTGCTGAAAGACTGTTTATTGATGAAGCCGATATTGCAAACTCACCATTACAAACTTTTGGAGATTATCTGCCAGGAGACATCAAGTATAAAGACATTAACAAAGATGGTATTATTGATATAAACGATGAGGTTCCAATTGGATATCCCACAACACCAAAAATTATTTATGGGTTTGGTTTTTCAGCTTCCTTTAAAAAAATTGATTTCTCTTTTTTCTTTCAAGGCTCAGCACAATCATCATTTTTCATAGATGCATATAATTCGTCTCCTTTCATTGATACTTATGGAGGTGCAATTGGGAATAATGCTCTTTTAAAAGCTTGGGCAAGCGATCATTGGTCTGAAAATAACAGGAATTTATATGCTGCGTGGCCAAGACTATCGGATCAATTAATTGACAACAATAATAGAAATAGTACTTGGTGGCTCAGAGATGGAACTTTCTTAAGATTGAAATCTCTTGAAATTGGATATTCTATGGATAATAATTTAACATCTAATTTAAAGCTGAGCAATGCAAGGTTCTATTTTACTGGGACAAACTTGCTAACGTTTAGTAAATTTAAGATTTGGGATGTAGAAATGGGAGGAAATGGGTTGGGATATCCCATACAACTTGGGATTAACTTTGGCATTAATCTGAATTTTTAATTATTAGATTATGAAAAAATTTATATTGCTTTTAGTGTTCATAATAAGCTCTTGTGAAGAAGATTATTTAGATGTAGTACCTGATAACATTGCTACAATTGAACTTGCATTTAATACTAGATCAAGTGCTGAAAATTTTCTGGCTACATGTTATACATATATACCAGAACACGCAAATGTTATTCAAAATTTCTCTTTGTTGGCTGGTGATGAAGTTTGGTATTACGCAGAAAATGATTTTTACATGAATAACGAAACAAGTTTTCGTCTTGCAAAAGGGATGCAAAACTCTTCTGATCCATATCTAAATTACTGGGATGGTGGAAGAGGTGCGCCACATAGTCTATTTGTTGCTTTGAGAGATTGTAATATTTTTATTAAAAATCTTAATAATGTTCCCGGCCTAGATGAAGAAGAGCGGCTTAGATGGATTGATGAAGCTAAAGTGTTAAAAGCATTTTATCATTTTTGGCTGATGCAAATGTATGGACCAATTCCAATTGTATCAGATAACATTGATGTTGGAAATAGTTCTGAAAACACGTACGTAAAAAGGAACTCTGTAGATGACATTGTATCTTATATTACAGGACTATTGGATGAAGTAATAAATGATGAAAATTTACCTGGAATAATCAACTACATTTATACTGAATCAGGCAGAATAACTATGCCAGTGGCTAAAGCTTTAAAAGCTAAAATTTTGGTTTTATCTGCTAGCCCAATTTTCAACGGAAATACTGATTTTAGTGAACTCGTTGATAGTGATGGTAACTATTTAGTAAATCAAAGTTATGACCCTAATAAATGGGTTTTGGCAAGTCAAGCTTTAAAAGAAGCAATTGAAAGTGCTGAATCAAATGGACATAAACTTTATAATTTCAACAAGCAACTACCCATATTAGGAGGAGTAAATGAAGAAATTACAAGAGAATTAAGTTTAAGAGCTGCCATAACAGAGCCCTTTAATTCAGAAATTATTTGGGCATATGGCCCAGAATGGACTGGCGATCTTCAAATGTGGTGTCAGCCCAGGTGGACAGCGGATCATTCAGCATTGTTTGGATACACCAAAAAATCACATGCTCCTACGTTAAACATGGTCGAAACTTTTTATTCTAGTAATGGTGTTCCAATTGATGAAGATAAATTATGGGGATATGATAATAAGTATGATGTTATTCAAACTCCAATATTAGATAGTACAAACAGCAATTATCATGAATTTTATATAGAAGACAATTACTTTACATCAAAACTTCATACATATAGAGAACCAAGATTTTATTCAACAATTGGATTTGATGGAGGCAAATGGTTTTCACTTGAAACTGAAAATATCAATTTCATACCACATCTTAATGCTAAAGCTGGGGCATTGTCAGGAAAGGAGGGTTTCGAGATCTATTCAATTACTGGATATTTTGCTAAAAAATTGGTGCATTATGAAAATATTATATCTGTCGAAGGATCAACAATACAAGGTTATTCATTTCCTATCATAAGACTATCCGACTTGTATTTGATGTATTCTGAGGCATTAAATGAAATAAAAAGTTCTCCAGATGGTGAAGTATATGAACATATTCAAAAAGTTAGAAAAAGAGCAGGCTTAGACAAAGACGGTGATTTGGTTAACACATGGAGTACATTTTCTAATAATCCCTCAAAACCATTGAATAAGGAAGGTATGAGAAAAATAATACACCAAGAAAGAATGATTGAACTCGCTTTAGAGGGACACAGATATTGGGATTTACGAAGATGGAAGCTGGCTGATGAATATTTTAGTAAGCCAATTCAAGGATGGGATATTTTTAAATCAGATGTTGAAAGTTTTTACAAAGTTGAAAATATATTTTACAGGAATTTTTTGATCAAAGATTATTTGTGGCCAATAAGTCAAAATGAGTTATTGCGGAACCCAAATTTAGTACAGAATCCAGGCTGGTGATAATATAAATAATATGAATAAGTATAAAAATTATATGTGTTTAATACTTTTAGTATTTACATCTTGCAAAGAAGAAAGCCATGAGGCATATGGCTCTGACGGAATACCTCCAGGTAAAGTTATTATTAACTCTATTGTAAACAAGCCTGGAGGGGCAGTTATAAAATTTACTGCTCCGACTGACCAAGACTTACTATATATAAGTGGTAAATACAAAAATGAAAAAGACATTCTAAAAGAAGTAATTGTGTCCGGATATATTGACAGTTTAAATATTGATGGATTTGGGGGAACAGGCAATTTTCAAGTTAAAGTTTCCGCATATGACCAAGGCAATAACGAATCAGAGGCTGAGAATGTAACAATTTCTCCACTGGAGTCTCCAATACACGCAATATTAGAGTCTTTTGAAGCTGAACAAGATTTTGGCGGAATAAATATCAAGTATAAAAACCCAACTAGAGCAAAAGTATCACTAAATATGTCAATTGAAAATAGTAGCGGAGATATTGTTTTTAAAGAATCTTTTTATACTAGTCAAAAAGAAAGTTCTTATAGCTTCAGAGGCTATGATGCAATACCAACTAAATTTATAATATATGTTGAAGATAGGTGGGAAAATCAAACTGAACGTAGAACTTTTGAAATCACACCACTTGAAGATAAATTTTTAGAAAAAGAGTTTTTCTCTATTGTTTCAATGCCAGGCGATGAAAGTTTTAGCGAATATGGATTTTCTGCAAATCAAATATGGGATGGTTCGTGGAGTAATCAATGGAATTGTGGGCACACAAAATTTTTACCTCTACCCCATCAACTAACAATGGATCTTGGACAAACAGTAAAATTAAATAGGTTTAAGTTGTATCAAAGAGGCGGAAGCGAACTCTATAAACACGGAAATCCTAAAAAGTTTAGAATTTTTGGTAGAGAAAATTTAGATAACCTTCCAATTTATGATCCAAATAACCCCGGTGATGGTTGGATTTTTTTAGGCGAATTTGAGTCATTCAAACCATCTGGTTTACCTCCAGGGTCTAATACAGAAGAAGATTATTTATTTCAAGATAATGGTGAGGATTTTGTTTTTGGGTTGAACTCGAGACAAAAAAATATCAGATATATAAGATTTGTTAATGATGAGTCATGGAACAATCAAATGGTTACGGTTATTGGAGAATTATCATTTTGGGGCGGAGTAGAGTGAATAAGTTATGAATACATTTAGAATTAAAATATCATTTTTTGTAGGGTTATCTATTTTACTATTTTACTCATGTGATGAAATGGATTCTATTCACCGTGAATATTTAAATGGAGAAATTATTTATTCAGGAAAATTAGATACACTAAATGTTAGACCTGGATATAAAAGAACCCAAATAGACGGTTACACAAAATTCCTAGGCAATTCCAATAAAGTCATTATTCAATTTGAGGATAAATCTGAAGAATTTCTTATAACAGGAGACGAAGGAGAAATAATGTCAATGATTATTGAAAATTTGGATGAAAGCTCTTATGAATTTAATGTACAATCTCAAGATAAAAACGGAAATTTTTCAGTAAAACAAAAAGTAGCAGGATTCGCTATTGGAGATATTTTTGTTTCTGATCAAGATCCAAGGAAATTAATTGATTTTTCAAATACTAAAGAAGGAACTTTTGCCAACTTTTTAGGAAATTCGGACTCTCAATATGTAATTTTCACAACACTAGTTTACGAACAAGAAAACGGTGATACCTTCAACGATACTATTTTTTTTGAACAAAACAGAATTAAATTAATTGATTTCAAACCATTAGGGTCAATAACAACTAAATCATACATCCAGTCTGGATTAAGCGGGATAGACACAATTCCTCTAAATGAAGTTAGCTACACTTTACCTAACTTACCTTACAGTCAATTATCAAAGGATATCATTCAAATAGTTCAAATGCCAAGTGATATTGTTGGAGAATATCAATCTGCAAACCCAAATAAATTTCTTTTTGATGGAGATTCAAATTGGTATGGTGATAATGAAAAAACATTTTTATCTAGCCCCGGACAACTTCCTCACCATTTCACTATTGATCTTGGTGTAAAAACAACGTTAAGAAAGGTAAAAATAGATATGCCTGATCACACATTATTTAATAAAAACAATGTTACAAGTGTTCAAATTTGGGGAAGAGGAGATTTAAGTAATGCCGAAACCAATTCAAGTAGTGAAACTGATTTTATAAATGCTGGTTGGAAATTATTACATGAAGAAAATATTGATGGTGAAAATTTAAGTAGTGATAGTTTTATTGTTCAACCCTCAAGCAGGAAAGTCCGTTATATTAGATACAGAGTTACATCTACTGTAGAAAATATAAGCTCGCAATTAACAGAATTGACTTTTTATGGTCAAGACAATGAGCCGATAACTCATGACAGGTCCCAATACTCAATTATTCCCATGCAAAGCGATAACCCAGGAAATTTTTATGGGGCACAGCCGCAACGATACCTATTTGATGGAAACTCTTTGTGGTCTGGAAATGACATTTATGGTTATCACTCTGGAGAAAATGCAGTACCAGGACATTTTACTATCGATTTAGGAGTTTTAACACAACTTAGAAAGATGAAGATGAACTTTAGAGACCCTAATAATTATTCTGGAAATAATCCGACTGAAATTGAAATATGGGGGCGATCCAACCTAAATGATGCTGAAATCTTACCTAAGTTCTTATCATCTGGAAATAATGTTATTTCTGAACCAACTAGTTCTGAAAGTCTGGCTCTGGCAGGCTGGAAATTAATCAAAACTGAAAATATAAATGGTGCTAGTGTACAATCACATGAAATGAATATTGAAACAAATGAATTATTAAGGTATTATAAAATACGCTACAAAAAAACCGTGGCAGGGAGCGGATGTCAATTTATTGAACTTTCTTTTTCAGGAAATGGGGCATTAAATAATTAAAAATATATCTATTGAAAAAAAAGTTCATTTACGTTTTTTCTTTATTAATAGCGAATGTAACATTGGGGCAAGAGCTTTATAGCCTTGTTGATACAAAGATTGGATCAAAGGACAATGGTCTTGAAAGTGGTTATACTTTTATTGGATCCACATATCCGTTTGGTATGGTTCAATTTACTCCAAGTTTTTTTTCACCAAATAAAGGTTTTGTAATAACTCAGCTAAATGGTGCTGGATGCGCAAACATGGGAAATTTTCCTGTTCTACCTATTTCTAAGGAAGTAATAAATTCTCCTAATAAAATGGACAGCTACCAAAAGTATGATAGAGTTATAAAATCCGAAGCTGGGTTTCTCTCCGTTGAAATGAATGATAATACAAAAGTTAACCTAACTACATCAAAAAGAACTGGTTTTGCAAATTTTATATTTGATAATTCATCTAAAAAAGGGTCTGTATTAATTGGCTCGGGGATAAACTCAACTGAAGTTAAAGACTCGTATGTAAAAATAACCTCAAATAAAACAGCAGAGGGTTTTGCAAAAGGAGGAGATTTTTGTGGTACACAGACAGACTATACAATTTATTTTGTAATTGAATTTGATAGACCATCTATTTATCAAAAAACTTGGAAGTCTAATAAGATTAGTAACAATTCTAAAACTGATGGCAAAAACTCGGGTTCACTTTTTGTATTTAACACTGAATTTAATAAAGAAGTGAATTATAAAATATCTATTTCCTATGTGTCAATTGAGAATGCAAAACTAAATATGATCTCTGAAAGAAGTGGCTTTGATTTTAAATCATGTCTTGAAAATAATCAAAATGAGTGGAATAAAAAGTTAAGTATAATTCAGATTAAATCTAAAGATAAAGACAGATTAACACAATTTTACTCAAGTTTTTACAGAAGTCTAATTCATCCTAATATTGTTAGTGATGTAAATGGAGATTATATGGGTGCTGACTTTAAAGTATATAACTCTGATATTGAACATTACAGTTCTTTTAGTGTATGGGATACATACAGAACACAAGGGCAGCTATTAGCTTGGTTATATCCCAAAATAAGTAGTGATATGATGCAATCTCTAGTTGATTTTGCAGATCAAGCTGGCGGATATGGCAGATGGATTCTAGCCAATATTGAAACCGGAATAATGCAGGGTGACCCTACTCCGATATTAATTTCAAGTTCATTTGCATTTGGCGCAAAGGATTTTGATCATAAAAAAGCATTTAAATATATGAAGTTAGGTGCTACAATACCTCGCTTGAGATCTCAAAATCAAGAGATAAGACCTTACTTATATGAGTACCTTAGAGATGGACATACTTTTGCGTCAATGTCATTAGAATACAACGCCTCAGATTTTGCGATTGCAATGTTTTCAAAAAATGCATTAGGTTTTGAGAATGATTATAAAACATTTTTATTAAGATCTTTTAATTGGAAAAATATTTATAATTCAAAAATAAAATGGCTGAACTCGAGATATCCGAATGGTGTATGGAAAGATATCAATCACGATTGGAGAGAGGGAACTTATGTGAATTATTTTTGGATGGTACCGTTTGATATTGATGGTCTTATCCAAACCATCGGAGGTAAAGATTTTGCTGAAAAACGACTAGATAGTTTGTTTGAAAGGTTAGATGCAAGATATGAGGACAAATGGTTTGCAAGTGGGAATGAACCTGATTTTCATGTGCCATGGGTCTATAACTGGACAAACGCACCAAAAAAGACCTCATTAACAGTTAACAGAATTTTAGATACGATGTACAATAGTTCATCTTCGGGATTGCCTGGAAATGACGATTTAGGTGCCATGGGCGCATGGTATGTATTTGCATCTATTGGCCTTTATCCATTTATCCCTGGAGTCGGAGGTTTTACAATGAATCTTCCACAATTTGATAAAATCAAAATAGTATTACAAAATAATACTTTGGAAATTCTAAAGAGTAAAAATGAGTTTTCTTATGTAAAATCAATTAGTATTAATAATTTAAAACACTTTAGTAATTGGATCGATTTAGAAGAAATATCTAATGGCGGAAAAATTATTTTCAATCAAAAGATTGATGATGAATCTATTAACATAAAAACAAAACTTTCAAACTAAGCACAATCAAAAATGAAAAAATATAAATTATTCATCTGTTTAACACTTGTTAGTTTACTTCTAATAGGGTTTAAAATTCAAATTGATAAAAAGCAAAACTTAGTAAGATTTGTTGATCCTTTTATTGGCTCAGGAGGTCATGGACACGTATTTGTTGGCGCAAATGTCCCTTTTGGTGGTGTTCAAGTTGGGCCAACTAATTTTAATAAAGGATGGGATTGGTCCTCATCTTATCATTACTCTGATAGTATTGTAAAAGGATTTTGTCATTTAAATGTAAGCGGCACAGGGATGTCTGATTTGGGAGAATTAACTATAATGCCTGCAAACGGAGAATTAAAAATTAATGCAGGAACACAAAACAATCACATGAAAGGGTATTCCTCTTTATACTCCAAAGACAAAGAAAAAGTATCTCCCGGATTTTACAGTGTTTTCCTTGATCGATATGGAATAACGGTAGACCTAACTGCTACAGAAAGATCGGGCTTACATAAATATTCATTTCCTAAATCTGAAAGATCTAGGGTTATTATTGATTTAGGAGAAGGAAGTGCAGATCGTCCTACGGAAACGTATTTAAGAAAAGTTAATGACACTTTATTTGAGGGTTACAGATTTTCAAAAGGATGGGCTTCTGACCAACGTGAATTTTTTTCCTTAATTATTTCTAAACCAGTAAAAGAATTTATTTTATATGATGGGGGTAGAAAAATTAAAAAAAATGAGACCAAAGGCAAATATGTAAAAGGATTTTTAGAGTTTTCTACCGTTAAAGGCGAAACGGTTTATGTTAAGATGGGTGTTTCAAATGTAAGCATGAAAAATGGTTTAGAAAACCTACTACATGAGATACCCGATTGGGATTTTCATAAGGTTCATCAAAGCGCAATAGCTAAGTGGAATAATGAGCTATCTAAAATTAAAATTCAAACAACAGACCCAAAAAAGAAAAAAATATTCTACACAGCAATGTATCATAGTATGATTGCACCTAATATTTACAACGATGTCAACGGAGATTATCGTGGAACAGACAAGAAAGTTTATAATGACACTTCTTTTACAAACTACACATTGTTTTCACTTTGGGATACATATAGGGCTGCTCACCCTCTGTACACCCTTGTCCATAGCGATAGGGTTAGTGATATGGTAGAATCAATGGTTAAGATATATGAACACCAAGGCAAACTACCCGTTTGGCATTTAAGAGGAAATGAAACTAATACTATGCCTGGTTATAGTGCTGTACCTGTTGTAGTTGATGCGGTCCTGAAAGGAATATATAAAGGTGACGTTGAAAAGGTCTATGAGGCTGCAAAAATTAGTGCAACAGGGGATTTTGAGCCTGGGGTAAAAGAACTGATGAAGTATGGATACATACCCTCAGATTTAATGGTTGAGTCTATTGCTAGTTCGATGGAATATGCTATTAGTGATTGGGCAATAGCACAACTGGCGAAAAAATTAAACAAGATGGATGACTATCATTATTTCATGGATAGATCTAAAGCTTATAAAAGTTATTTTGACAGTGAAACAGGTTTTATGAGAGGTAAGTTTTTAGATGGCAGTTGGAGGACTCCCTTTGATCCAGTTTCAGCTCAGCACAGGATAAATGATTATTGTGAAGGAAACGCTTGGCAATATTTGTGGTTAGTTCCTCAAGACCCCGAAGGTTTAATTGATTTGTTAGGTGGAGATAAACCGTTCATTAATAAGTTAGACAGACTATTTAGCATGTCATCTGATCTAGAAGAGGGTTCTTCAATGGATATAACCGGATTAATTGGGCAATATGCTCATGGAAATGAACCAAGCCACCATACAACATATATGTATGCTTATGCCGGCGCCCAATATAAAATACCTGAAAATGTTAGGTACATCATCAATGAGCTATATACAGATAAGCCAAATGGCTTATCTGGAAATGAAGATTGTGGTCAAATGTCTTCCTGGTATATATTATCGAGCCTTGGTTTTTATCCAGTGAACCCCTCAAATGGCGTGTATGTTTTTGGAAGCCCCATTTTTGATAACGTAAAGATAGATTTGGGTAACAATAAATCATTTGCTGTAAAAACTGTGAACAATTCTCAGAAGAATATTTATATCCAAAGTGTAAAACTTAATGGGGTTGATTACAAAAACGCATACATTACTCATAAAGATATAATCAAGGGAGGAGAAATCGAATTTAAAATGGGCCCCAATCCGAATAAAGATTTTGGAAAGGAAGATATATACCGCCCAAAATCAAAATTGTATTAAACCACAACGTTTAAAAAAGCCCATTTTCGTAATGAAACGTACACGTTGTAGCCAAAAACTAAGAGTTTTGTTTTTTTGTTAAGTATTATAAAATGAAACCACTGAAGGAATACTACATAAATGAAGAAAATCACATTTTTAATTTTCATACAATTAACAAGTAATCTATATACTCAAGATCTGAATTTATTTGAGGAACTGATTTTTGTAAGTGAAACGGATACACTTAACTATAGATTGCTTATACCTTTAGATTACGATCCAAATAAGCAATATCCTGTCCATTTATTTTTGCATGGTGCTGGTGAAAGAGGTTCTGATAATTCCTCTCAATTAACGTATGTAGATAACCTTTTTCTAAAAAAAGAAAATAGAGAACATTATAAATCTTGGGTAATCTTACCTCAATGTCCAACCAATGACCGTTGGCCAAGTTTATCTTTGGACAATGAATGGAACAAAAATTTTGAAAAGAAAACAACTAAACCAAATAAAAGTCTTGGACTTGTAATTAAATTGATGGATAAGTTTATTGAAAGAAAACAGGTCAATAAACGTAAAGTATATGTAAGTGGACTTTCTATGGGTGGTATGGGAACTTTTGAGATATTGTACAGAAGACCTGATATGTTTGCCGCTGCTACTCCTATTTGTGGAAATGGAATTGCGGCATATGCAAAACGATATGCAAATAAAGTATCCGTATGGATTTTTCATGGTTCTGATGATAAAGTGGTTCAGCCAAAGCATTCTTTAAAAATGGCAAAGGCCATTATAGCATCGGGTGGTAGCCCCAAAATGACTTTATATGAAAATGTTGGTCATGACAGTTGGAATAATGCATTCGCCGAACCTAATTTCTTAAAATGGATTCATTCAAAATCAAAACAATGACAATAAATAAAATAATTATAACTTCAGTATTTATATTAGTTACCATAGCTACGAATGCACAAACTTCAAGCTTAGTTGATTTGGTTAATCCATTAATGGGTACAGACTCTAAATTCAGTCTTTCAAACGGAAACACTTACCCGGCTATAGCTACTCCTTGGGGAATGAATTTCTGGACTCCCCAAACTGCAGAAATGGGAGATGGATGGGCTTATAAATACGATGACAATAAAATAAGAGGAATTAAACAGACCCATCAACCTAGCCCTTGGATAAACGACTATGCCTCTTTCTCTCTTATGGCGGTTACGGGGGATCTAAAATATAACGAAGAAGAAAGAGCTTCTTGGTTTTCCCACAAGGCAGAGGATGCTAAACCATATCATTATGAAACTTACTTAGCAGACTATGATGTAACTGCAGAAATTACGCCTACTGAAAGAGCATCCGTATTTAGATTTACTTTCCCAGAAAATAAATCTTCATACATTATTTTAGATGCTTTTAATATGGGTTCAATGGTAAAAATTATACCAGAGGAAAGAAAAATTATTGGTTATTGTAGAAATAATAATGATGGTGTCCCCGAAAACTTCCACAACTATTTTGTAGCAGTTTTTGATAAAGATTTTAAATGGAAACATACTTGGAAAGACAATTGGAAATTAATAGAAAATTCAACTTACAGCGAAGGAGATCACGTAGGGGCTATCATTGGTTTTGAAACTAAATTAGGTGAGGAAGTTCATGTAAAGGTCGCATCATCTTTTATTAGTTTAGAACAGGCAGAGCTTAATCTCTCACGTGAGATAGGAAATAAATCCTTTGAAACTGTCAAGAAAGAAGCTAAAGTCTCTTGGGAAAATGAATTTCAAAGATTGATTGTTGAGGACGATAATTTGGATAACATTCGGACCTTTTACTCCTGCCTTTATCGCCTTTTGTTGTTTCCAAGAAAATTTTATGAAATAAACAAGAACGAAGAAATTGTTCATTACAGTCCTTACAATGGGCAAGTGCTTCCAGGGTATATGTTTACAGACAATGGCTTTTGGGACACATTTAGGGCTGTATTTCCATTTTTTAATTTAATGTATCCAGAGTTGAACAAGCAAATAATGGAAGGATTAGCAAACACCTATAAAGAATCTGGTTGGTTACCAGAATGGGCAAGCCCTGGTCATCGCGATTGTATGATTGGATCAAATTCAGCACCTATTATTGCAGACGCCTTTCTTAAAGGGAATGTGAACGAAAAAGATGTAGCTACACTGCTGGAGGCTGTATTAAAAAATGCCAATGTAAACGAGGGGCGACCAGTGAAATCAGTAGGAAGAGAAGGGGTTGATTATTATAATAAGCTAGGTTATGTTCCCTATGATGTTGGAATTAATGAAAATGCAGCACGCACCCTAGAATACGCATACGCTGATTTTACAATAGCAGCAATGGCAGAAAAGCTGAACAAACCGGAACTATCGAAACGATTTTACAAACAATCAAAAAATTATGAAAACCTTTTTGATCCAGAAACAAAATGGATGAGAGGAAAAAACGAGGATGGAACATTTCAATCTCCTTTTAATCCATTAAAATGGGGCGATGCGTTTACTGAAGGAAATAGCTTGCATTATTCATGGTCTGTATTCCACGATATCCAAGGTCTTATAAATCTAATGGGAGGAAACGATGACTTCATCAAAATGTTAGATAACGTATTTACAATGCCTCCTAAATTTGATGATTCTTATTATGGATTTACTATTCATGAAATTAGAGAAATGCAGATTGTAAATATGGGAAATTATGCACACGGAAATCAGCCAATACAGCATATGATTTATCTGTACAATTATGCAAATCAACCTTGGAAAGTTCAAGAAAAGGTAAGAATGGTTATGGATAAACTATACGCCGCTACACCTGATGGTTATTGCGGGGATGAAGATAATGGACAGACCTCAGCCTGGTATGTATTTAGTGCTCTAGGTTTTTATCCCGTAACTCCAGGTGTGCCAGAATATGTGATAGGGAGCCCCCTTTTTGACAAAGTAACAATGCATTTGCAAAATGGAAATACATTTAGGATTGAAGCAGAGAATAATATGGATAACAATCACTTTATTCAATCAATGAGGTTAAATAATGCCACATATAATAATACATGGATAGACTATAATGAAATTCAAAAGGGAGGTGCCTTATATTTTAAAATGGATGCCACACCAAATAAGGATTTTGGTAATTCTACTTCATCTAAGCCCTTTTCATTAACTAATCATAATTAGACAATCTATAGTTTATATATGAAATCGATCCTAACTAAATTTTTAATTGATTATAAATCATAAAACTTTCCTGAGTTAAAAAGTTAGTAAAACTACCAGTTGTATCCAAAAAAGTGCTCGTGCCATTTATTTTGGTTACTTCATTATTTGTATTATGGGGCTTTGCTAATGCGGTTGACCCTATGGTACAAGCTTTCAAAAAGGTCTTGGAGCTTTAAAACTCACAGGCTGCTTGGGTACAAATGGCATTTTACGGTGGCTATTTTCTCATTTTTACTTGCCTTTGTTATGTTTTTTATATATAGCATTGTATGGTTCGAAAATAGGCCAATAGGGACTGATTGTTGACTTGAAATTAGCGCTAAGTACTTATGAGTAACATTAAGCCGTGTAAACTTTGGCTAGATAATATATAATGTTATCAGATCATTAAAGTTAGGGTGTTTCCCTCAAGCACAGGGTTATAACAAGTTAATGCTGAATTACAATCAGCACTATAGCTATTCCCGTGTTGTTTACATTTAAATGTATCACCACCGACCAGTTCCCATCTGTCATTGACTCCCCGATGGGGACATGCATTAGTGTAAGCTTGAATTTCAGTTGACGAGATGCGCAAAAACAGCGCAGGAATCCCAATGCTTTTACCATTCATCCAACCTCCTGAATTGTTGATTTGATCAAAGCTACTATTGGTCAAATCAATGGTATACGTATTCCCACTTTTCGTATATCCAGAACTTATTCCTGTTGAATTATCTGGGTTTGTGCTCTCCACATCATCGTCTCCACTGCTACAGGCCTCTAGGAAGCTCAAGCCAAAAAAGGCAAAGGCAACAGTAGGGCATGCATCCTTTAAAAAATTTCTTCTGCTTTTCAATTTTTTCTTTACAATATAGTAAACTTATTTAAATAGCCTTAAAAAGGGCTATTGCGTCAGTAGTGGAATTGTATAGGTCATGATTGTTATTAAAAAATTAATTTTAGAATCTTATAAATTAACTAATTTTAAACTATCATAAATTGCGTTTTAAACGAATCTATTGTATGAATTTGTTAAAAAGCCTTACTTTTTTATGTCTTTTCTTGTTTCTGGGGGTCCGAGCTTACGCACAAAATGTAAAAGTAGATTTTGAGACAAGTACTACTTGGTTTGGTTTCGATGGCGGCGCATTTTCGACAATTACAAACCCTTACCAAAATCCGTTAAACCAATCTAATAAAGTTGGGCGCTTAATTAAGGGCGCTGGAAAAAGTTGGGCTGGTGCTTATTATGACGCTTTAGAACATATGGATTTTATCACAAACAATACATTTTCTTTAAAGGTCTATGCGAATAAAAATAACGCTAAGCTTTTATTAAAAGTAGAAAATAAAGCGAATGGTTCGATTAATTATTCTATTGAAAAAACCTTGACTAAATCGAATGAATGGGAAATACTTGTGTTTGATTTCTCACAAATTCCATCTAATGCTTATGACAGGATTACGCTTATTTTTGACAATGGTATTGTGGGAAATGGCGGGCTTAATTTTACTTATTATATTGATGACCTCACACTATACAGAGAAGGGGATCCATTGCCAGAGTGCCCTTCCAATCATACAGGAAACTCACCTAGTACTTCACAATATGAGCTTGTTTGGGCAGATGAGTTTGATCAAGATGGTGCACTTTGTCATAAAAACTGGACCTATGAATTAGGTACAGGCTCACAGGGCTGGGGAAATTTTGAAGCCCAGTCCTACACGAATAATTTAGAAAATGTTTATGTACAAAATGGCACATTAAATATTATAGCCATCAAAAAAGGAAACGCCTATACCTCTGGTCGCATCAAAACACAGCAGCTTTTCTCCATGATGTATGGAAAAATTGAGGTTCGCGCAAAATTGCCCGCCACTGCCGGCACCTGGCCGGCTATTTGGCTGTTGGGCGAAAATAATCCCGAAGTTGGCTGGCCCGCAAGTGGCGAAATTGATATAGTTGAGCAGTTTCAAGATAAGTCGATAAACATCTCTACTGCACACTGGCAGCATGATGGATCACATGCTTCTTACGGCTTAGAAGCCAATATCCCCAACCCGACAGGCTTTAACACCTATTCGTTAGAGTGGACTTCCAACAAGCTACTAACTAGAATTAATAACACCTGGTCTTGGGAAATGACTATTAATAATATAGCTGCATTTCACAACAACTTTTTTATCATTATGAACCTTGCCTTAGGTGGCAACAAGGGTGCTGGCACCATTGACCCGACTTTTTCCCAAGATGCTCTCGAGATTGACTACATCCGTGTTTACAAAAACAATCAAGGCAGCTTTACGCTGTCTAATAAAGAATTTTTGCCCAAACAGATTTCAGTTATTCCAAACAGAATGGGTTGGTTGATATCAAGCCCAAATAATCCAATCAACAGGATTAATTTGTATAACCTAAATGGTCAACGGGTTGGTGCGTATGAGCCCAACATAGATAACTATATAATCGAAAACGAACATCTTACAAATAACATAAACTTTGTCGAGTTGTTTTATGGAAATCAACGCGCTGTTTTTAAACTATTTAAATCATACTAAATGACATCTAAGCTTAACTTTTTACTTTTTTTAATTTTCATTCTTTTTATGGGCTGTTCCAGTAAAAGTAACGATCCAGAAGAAACGACACCACCAAAATTTGATACCCCATCTAAAGTAACCATTTCACAAAAAAAATTATTCGTGGATGGCAATAGATACAATATCAAAGGGATTTGCTATGGTCGTAATGGATACTTTAATTATCAACAAGACATTCCCTTGATGCAAGAAGCCAACATCAACACCATAAGGGTGTACGCTCAGATTTCTGATAGAGCAGAGTTGGACGCATTTCATAAAGCGGGCATTAAAATAATCATGCAAGTTGATTATAATGGCAATTATGAAACGTATGTAAGGGATTACATGGCACATCCGGCAATATTAATGTGGGAAGTAGGAAATGAAAATAATTATCATCCTGATTGGTTTGGGGGAAACCTAAACAATTGGTACCGCATACTGGAAGAAGTCGCTGGGAAGATTAAAGCCATTGACACCAACCACCCAGTTGCAACCGCACATGGAGAAGTGCCAACTGCTATTGCACTTAACAGTTGCCCAAGCGTTGATATCTGGGGAATGAATCTTTACCGTTGGGATAACAATGTTCCCGCTATAAACGAGTTTGTAGCTAAATCAGATAAGCCCTTTTATATTTCAGAGGCTGGCGCAGATAGCTATGACACCAAAGAAGAAAAAGAAAGAGAAGATTTACAGGCTCAAGCTACTCAAAAGATATTATCCGACATTTTGTCCAAAAGTAACGTTTGTATGGGCGTAGCGTTATTTTCTTTCAGTGATGAATGGTGGAAAGCTGGTAACCCAAGTCAACAAGACACTGGAGGTGAAGCACCTAATAGCGGGGGTGTACCTTATGATGGTGCTGCAAATGAGGAATATTGGGGTATTGTAAAACGTGACCGTTCTAAAAAACAAGCCTTCAATATTGTTAAGGACTTGTACAACTAATTCTCAACCTATCAACAGGTTTACAATACTGGGCTCATAACAAAAAAGTATTTTTTTGTAGTGGTATTGTATAGTAACTTTATTTAATTATTTATATACCAAACTATATATTTGATAAATTTTAAATACTAAAAAAACTAAATATGAAAAATATTTATTCAATTATTATTGTTTTAGCAATGGGTGTTTTTACTGTTGCTCAAACAAGCCCAATCACTTTTAGTGAATCTTGGACTGTAGGAGGAGATGATTGGACCGTCAGGGGAGATAATGGACCTGATGTTACAATTGTTCAAGATCCTGTAGATGGTTCTAAAGGAGAAACCCTCAGAGTACAATATTCAAATGACAATGCAGATTGGCAAAATGCCCAAATAAAACTTACTGCTGGTCAAAATCTATTATCAATTGGCCCAGGTAAAACTATTACTATAGATGTTTGGACTGACCATACTGGAGATCCTAATATTGGAACTTACACTGGTATGTTAAAATTAGAACAAGGAACAATTGTCGGAGCAAAAGAATTTAGTTTTCCTGTTTCTGGCACTGGATGGGAAACAATCACAATTGACACTTCCGTAGATAAAGCTGGTAACGCTGTTGAAGCACTTGAAGCTGGTCTTCTTGTGTTATTTGTCAATTATGGAAATGGAGCTCACAAAAAAGATGACTTGAGGTATTATGATAACATAACATTTACTGATGGTTCGGTGATTCAGGGGGATGCTATCCCGCAATCTGCAGCACCAGCACCTTCTCATGATTCTGCTGATGTCTTAAACATTTTTTCTGACGCATATTCTGGTTCAATAGATTGGAACGATAACGAGCTAAGAGCTGGTTGGAGTTCAGGTGATATTAATATATATGATTTAGATGGGACTGGAGCTGATAAAATGTTAAAGTTAAAGGGGACCAACTATATTGGCCAGTATTGGACTAATGGAACTAGTCCAAAAGGTGCAATTGATCTTTCTACTTATGAATTTATGAGTGTTGATGTATGGACACCTGAATTGACTGCAGATGCAACACTAGGAGTTGCTCTTCTAAATGCAGGTGAAGTAAAGATAGACCATATAATCCCAGCAGGTCCTGCAGGCTGGAGAACAATTACTATGAACGTGTCCGATTATGCTGCTTCAGAACTAACTGTTACTAATGGAGTTAAATGGGAGCCAAATCCGCAGGGTTCAATCCCCTTGATGTACATAGACAACTTTTTTGCTTGGAACACTCCATCGCCAAACACGATTTTAAATGTTTCAATAAATGCAAATGGAAACACAAAATATCCAAATGTAGAAAGTGGAGAAGTTTTAGCATTATTTTATTCCTTGGGCAATGGTTCAGTTGGAATTTCATCACCATTTTCAGATTCTGATAATGACGGAATTTGGAATGGCTCACTTACTCTTCCTAAAGATTCCGGTGAAATTAGCTTTAAAGTTATTGTTACTGACGCCAGTTCTGGATACACTCAAATTAGTGCTGCTTCTGGCGATGCTATTACTGGTAGTGATTTTTCATATCAAGCTGGAGCAAACACTGTTATTGCTGACTTGTTTTTATTAGATAGAGACACAGCAACTAACTGGGCAACAACAGCTGCAAATGCTGTTGTAGATGTTAATTTTACAATAAGAGGTTATCATCCTGACCACACCAGTGGTCAATATGGTATTAGAAATGTTGGCACATCATGTTACAATATTACAGCTATCACAACAAATACTGATGGTGTTTTTACAGGAACTATGACTTTACCATTTTATTCAACTAAATCTTTTGAGGTTGGATTCCATAACGGCACCAATGGTTGGTGTGGAGACAACATGGTTTCAAAAAATGCAAATACAAACACTGACTTTTCAGTTTCTGTAGTTGAATCAGCAATTGATGTTGATTTAACAGCAATTGACGTTGTTGACAGCAATGACAACTTTGTTGTTTACACCTCAGATGGTGATCAAGGAAATTATCCGCCAGCTACAATTAATTTTAGTGAAGATTGGATAGCTAATGCAATTAAAGGCGATGAAGGAGCGGTTGCTACTATAATCGATGATCCATCAAATTCTGATAAAGGTAAAGTATTAAATGTTGTTTATGCTGAAGCTTCTCAAGATTGGCAAAATGCACAAATTGATATTGTTCCAGGTCAGCAAAAAGTTGATTTAAGAACTAATAAAACAGTTTCTTTTGATGTTTGGACAAGTCACGATGACACTGATCCAAACAAAGGAAAATATTCAGGATTGTTGAAACTTGAAATTACACCACAAAAAACAGTTGAAAAAGGATTTGTAACAAGTGGAAATGGTTGGGAAACAATTACAGTCGACTTTAGTGAAAACTTTAAAAACGACAATGGTGAGGCTGGTTCTAACGATCAGTTTACAAAAATAGTTCTCTTTACCAACTATGGTGGTGGAGATGATGCTCATCAAGTTTCAGGTGGTGTTCACAAGAAATCGGACACTAGAGTTTACGACAATTTTACTTATGCAGAAGGTGACGTAGTTCCTTCACCGATACCCCCACTAACATCATATAGCGAAAACTTTGATGATGGTGATTCAGCATGGGGAGCTGCTGATCAAGCATCATTCGATGAAGCTAATGGATACGGAACTGCTTCATCAACAAATGCTACTAATTACGCACACATTTTTTATAATACCGCTGCGCCGTTAGATTTATCTGCTCAAGACAAAGGATTTTCATTCAAAGTAAAAGGTCCAAGAGCTTCTAAAGTGTTTTTAAAACTACAAATTGGCGATGAATGGTGGAACAATCATGAATGGCCAGCTGCTGAGGCTAATTATACTGCTCCAGGAGAGTGGCAAACAATAACATTTGATGCTACAGAACATACATCAACAAATATGACAAGAATTGTAATATTCTTTGATATAGAATCCCCAGCGAGTGCTGATCCAAATGATGATGTATTCCAAATAGATGACTTTAAATTTGATGTTCTTGCAACATTAGGTTTAAATGATATTAGTGCTTCAAATGAAGTAATAGCTGTTTACCCTAACCCAACTAATGGAATTATAAATATTTCAGGTGTTGATAAAGTAGATGCAATTAAAGTGTTTTCAATTAGTGGTCAGCTAGTAAAAGAGACTGTTAACACGAATATAATTGATTTGTCTTCTGAAAGAGATGGACTTTATCTAATTGAAATTCAACATGAAGGAAAAACTTCAGTTAATAAGTTAATTGTAAGATAATTACTATAAATCCTAATATAATTGAATTTAATTTAACAATGTAATAACCAATCACATTGTACTACAAAAAAGGTGTTAGCTACTAGCTAACACCTTTTTTATTTGTAATTTTAGAATATATACATATTTAATATATTAGCACTTAAATCACCTGATAATTGAATAGATTAACGATAAATTTTTTTTGTTTTTTTGTTTTTTTTTGGGGTTTTTCCCAAGAACTACCACCACTACAAAACTATTCACCTGACCTATACAATGCTGGCAGCCAGAATTGGGATATTTCTCAAAACTCCTCTGGAGTCATTTATGCGGCTAATAATGAAGGGTTGTTGTCTTATGATGGTAATCATTGGCGTTTATATCCTTCACCTAATAAATCTATTTTGCGTTCGGTACATGTTCATAATAATATTATTTATTCTGGAGCATACATGGACTTTGGTTATTGGAAACCTACTCCGGAAGGAAATCTTGAGTATTTTTCAATTGTTCAGGATTTAGGTTTTAAAATGCTTGAAGAGGAGCAGGTTTGGAAAATTAGTCATTATAAGCAATTTATCATTTTTCAATCTTTAAATAGATTAATAACCTATAACCAAATCACAAATTCTATAAATACACTTAAACCCAAAAATGAAGTGGTAATCAAGTCATATTTTGTTGACGACGATGTTTATATACAAACCAATGATTTCTCAATATATAAAGTAAGTAGCGATAAATTGATAAAGTTTGTTACTGGATCTCAACTCAACAATAATACGGTTGTAGAAATTTTTAAGCGCGGTGATGAGTTATTATTTTTAACTGACAAAGATGGTTTTTATCGAAAGCAATCAAATCAAATTCGTCGCTGGATCATAAATTCCAATTCCATTTTTAATAAATCTTTGGTTTACAGCGCAACTAGCATTCGAAATGACTATTTTGTAATCGGCACAGTCACAAGGGGATTAATAATTTTAGATGCAAAAGGGGATGTTGTTTATTCTCTCAAAAAAGGAAATGGTTTAAACAATAATACTGTTCTATGTAGCTTTATTGATTTAGACCAAAACTTGTGGGTCGGTTTAGATAATGGTCTCGCTATGGTCAATTTAAACTCTAACAATAAATTTTATTTTGATTATTTAGGAAATCTTGGTTCTGTGTACACTAGCGCAATCCATAATAATAAATTATACTTGGGTACAAATCAAGGATTATTTTATAGAGAACTGTACTCGCAAGCACCTTTTAAAAAAATTGATCGATTACAAGGCCAAGTCTGGAACTTAGCAAAAATTGATAACACACTTTTTTGTTCACACAATCTTGGTTTTTTTCAAATTAATGATAATAATATAATACCACTCATAAAAGATTTAGGCTCTTGGAAGTTTTCTAGAATAGATAAATCTAGGATTCTTGTAGGCACATATAATGGGTTACATGTAATCAATAAACAAAACGATAAATGGGAATACAAAAACAAGTTAAAAGGATTTGATATTTCTTCGCGATTTATTGAGATATCATCCAAACATAGCGCCATTGTTAGTCATGGGTATAAAGGGTTATTTAACTTACAAATCTCAAAAGATTACGAGTCCATTACAAAAGTGGCAACATTACCAATAGAGACGGGGCCTTCAGATCTTTGTTCTATGGGGGGGGATATATACTATTTCAATCGTGGGGGATTATACAAATTTGATGTTGATGAAGAAAAGTTTAAACTCGATAGTCAAATCACAAATTTATTGGCTGAGGACACTTTTAATGCTCAAAGAATGATTTCCGTTAGTGGTGATAAGCTTTTTTTGTTTGGGGAAAATTATATTTACAAACTAGAAAAAAATATCTTCTCTAAGCAATTAGAACTCAATAGGTTTTTTATTGGACAGCAAACAAGAAAGGATGTTATTGGTTTTGAAAACATAACATTAATTGCAAAAAACAATTATCTTATAGGCTCTAGAGAAGGTTACTTGTTAACAAATTTTTCCTCTCCCCCTAAAATCACTAATGACATAATTATTAGTAAAGTTTCATCCAAAAATCTTTTACAGCAAACAAAGACACTGAATATTAACGGTGTCAACAATGTACCTTATGAATTCAACACTATTTCATTTGAATTCAGCTTGCCAGAATACAAGTACAATGATCAAATTAAATATCGTTACATTTTGGAGGGATACAACAAAAGCTGGAGTAAATGGGATAATTACGATAGAGTTAGTTTCGGAAATCTAGGATTTGGAAAATATAAATTAAGGCTTGAAGCACGAATTAGCGATTTAGAAGTCGTGTCTATACAAAGGGAATTTAATATTTTGAAGCCATGGTATGCAAATAATATTGTAATTTTTATAGTTGTTGCAATTTTTATTTTTATAGCATTTATTATTAATAAAGCTTACGAGAGATATTATGCTAAAGTCCAATTGAGAATAATTAAGGAAAATAATCAAAAGTTGGAGTTAATAGAGTTAAGGAACAAAGACAAACTTATTCAACTTGAGAATAAAAACTTGGAGGAGAATATTGAAAGCAAAAATCGTGAACTCGCTATTGCAACAATGGCAATTTTAAAGAAAAACCAATTTTTGCAAACAATATTAAATGATTTAGAAAACATGGAATCAAACCCAGTTATTACTCGTGTTTTAAGGTTGATTAAACAAAAATCTAAAAAGACGGATGACTGGGAATTTTTTCGAGAAGCTTTTGATAATTCAGATAAGAATTTTTTAAAAAACATAAAGTCAAAACATCCAAAATTAACTCACAATGACTTACGCTTGTGTGCATATTTAAGACTTAACCTTACATCAAAAGAAATCGCACCATTATTTAATATTTCACCAAAAAGTGTTGAAATAAAGAGATATAGATTAAGAAAGCGAATGGACTTATCTAGAGATGTTAATTTAATTGATTATATACTAAACTTATAGTAGTTGTATGTGTTTTGTATAGGTAGTGTAACGAAGTAATATTTAAATAATGATATACTTTTGTTATTGCAGCAAAAATTAAATGCATTAAATATTAATTTATGAGAATTATATTGCTATTATTAACTTTTTCATTAGTTAGCGTTGTTTACGGGCAACAAACCATTAATGGTAAAGTCTTTGACGCAGAAACAAATTCACCTATCCCAGGAGCAACTGTTATTGTAAAAGACAGAAAAATTGCTACTAATACTGACTTTGACGGATTATTTAGTTTAAACGGAGTTTTGCCTCAAGATATCTTAATTATTTCTTCCATAGGGTTTAAAACTATAGAGAAAAAAGTTGGCAATAATTTTGATTTTAAAATTTTGCTTCAAGAGGAAATAAGTGCCTTAGATGAAGTTGTAGTAATAGGGTACGGAGTACAATCCAAAAAAGAAGTAACAGGAGCAGTCTCTGTTATTAATAGTGAAACTATTGAAAACATCAAACCAACACGTGTTGAACAGGCTTTACAAGGCCAAGTAGCAGGAGTTAATATTACGTCACAGTCTGGTGCTCCTGGAGCAGGGTTAGATATTAGAATTCGTGGAATTTCAACAAATGGTGATAACAGGCCACTTATATTAGTTGACGGAAACGTAATTGAAGAATTGAGTGTCATTAATCCTAGCGACATCGCTAGTATTTCCGTTTTAAAAGACGCATCCGCTGGTATTTATGGCACACGTGCTGCCAACGGAGTGATTTTAATAACTACCAAAACTGGACGTCTTGAAACCCCATTAAAGTTTAGTTATAACGCATACACAGGATTGCAAGAAACCACTCGAAAACTCCCATTGTTAAATGCCACTGAATTTGTATTAATTGCTAATGAAGCTCATGCTGCTGGCGGTGAAGACTTGCCTTTTAACTACCTTGGTGACATTGGCCAAGGCACTAATTGGCAAGACGAACTTTTTCAGCTAGCCAATATTTCTAGCCAAGATATCAACATAAGAGGTGGAGGAAAAAAGTCTACCTATAGCTCGAGCTTCTCATCATTCTCTCAAGACGGAATTGTTGGGGGTATAAAATCTAATTTTCAACGATATACTGGAAAAGCAAACTACTCTGTAAATCCGATTCAAGGCTTAGATTTAAATGCAAGCCTATTGTATAGTAATACTTACAGGAGGACATTGCCTGAAAATAGTATTGGATCACTTTTATATAATGCTATAAGTATGCCATCAAATTTGCCTGTATATGATGAAAATGGAGATTTTACTAGAGCTGTTGATCAACCCATTGAAGTCGTAAATCCATTAAAACAAAAGTTTTTAGCAATTAATCGTACACAGGCAGATCGATATAGTGCTGTTTTTGGATTGAAGTATAGTGTTTTGCCGCAATTAAGTGTTAAAGCCAATTATCAAGGAAATTATACTGAAGTAAGAGGTCGTTACTATGGCCCGATATCAGATTATGGAGTTGAGGGAGTGTTCAGTGACAAGGTCTTCGATGCACAAACTGCTGGATATAATGAGCCATTGGATATTTACCGGGATTATACGTTGGATTTACTTGTTAATTATGAGGGTACTTTTAATGAAAAACATAATGTAAAAGTTACACTGGGCAACAGTATTTTCAGAACTTATCAAGACGGATATGGCTCAATAGGATTAAATATGCCGGTAATTTCGGATATAAAAGATGCTAACCTTGCAGACGCACAAAGCATACAACCCATATTTATAAATAGATCTAATCGACTTTCTGACTCTAGATTACTTTCTTATTTTGCTAGATTACGTTATGATTATGAAGGTAAGTATTTGTTAACCGCAGTATTACGTAGAGATGGCTCGTCTAATTTTGGTCCTGGAAATAAATTTGGCTATTTCCCATCTGCATCTGCAGGTTGGGTTGTTAGTGAAGAATCTTTTTTAGAGAACAGCTCAGTAATTGATTTTTTAAAGCTTAGAGGATCTTTTGGGATACTAGGAAACGATAGAATAGGCTCTTTTAGATTTGTATCTTTAATGAATGGTGAAGGAGTTTATACATTTGGTGGGAATCAACTTGTTTTTGGAACTGCAACTGGAGCGCTATCAAATCCAAATATACAATGGGAGGAACAAGAGTCTTTCAATGTTGGATTAGACCTTAGGTTATTTAATAATAAAGTCAATATGACTTTTGAATACTACAAAAGGACTACACAAAATCTTTTATTAGTGGTTGAATCAAGTTCTTTATTAGGTACTGCTGCGCCTGGCTCTGGTAACCCATTTGCAAATGCTGGAACCATAGAAAATAAAGGCTTTGAGTTTGAATTTGGCTACCAAGACACTTTCTTTAACAGCTTAGATTTTGGGTTAAATTATAATTTTTCAACATTAGAAAATAATGTGCTAGTTGTAGATAATCAGATCGGTTATGTTCTAGGAGGAGGATTTGGAATCGGAAACTTTGAAGGCCCCTCAAGAATGGAAGCTGGATTCCCGATAGGGTATTACTATGGACTTAAAACAAACGGTATATTTCAAACCTTAGAAGAGGTTGATGCGCATGCATCACAACGTGCACTTGGAGCTGAAGCCGTTCCTGGAGATTTTCGCTATGTTGATCAAGACAATAACGGAATAATTGATGAAAATGACAGAACTTATATTGGGGACGCAATACCAGACATTACCATGGGTCTTAATCTGTCTTTAGATTATAAACAATTAGACTTTAAGGCTTATGCGTTTGCATCTTTGGGAAGCGATATAGTCCGTAATTACGAGCGCTATGGAAAACTCACCAATAGACCTTCTTATATTCTTGATCGTTGGCACGGGCCTGGAACCTCTAACACAACACCTAGAGTAACTACAGCTGCAAACCCAAATACGCGTTTTTCTGATTTTTATGTTGAGGATGGATCTTTTGTTAGAGTTCAGAATATTCAGATTGGGTATACTTTAGCTAATGAATTTTTAGATATTGAGTCATTTAGATTATACATGTCTGTAAACAACGCATTCACTTTCACAAAGTATAAGGGTTTTGACCCAACAACATCTTCGGGAGCACCAATTGGCGGAGGATTTGATCAAGGCTTTTATCCAAACCCTAGGACTTTTTCTTTAGGAGTAAACATTAAATTTTAATATTCATGAAAAATTTAAAAAATATTACAATAGTAATTTTTACATCTTTTTTTAGTATCATTTCTTGTAACGATGATTTTGTATATGTTGAATCAAATGATGTTAACTCAGAAGCTTATTTCAACTCTGAAGAAGAATATTTTAATGCTTTAGTAGGTGCATATGATCTTTTAGGGATGACATATCAAAGCTCTATTCTTGGAGAAATTGCATCTGACAATACTCTTTGTGGAGGAGAAAGTGCCACAGACGTTCCGGGGTATCAGCAAATTGACGACATGATTCACACTGCAAATAATATTCAACTAAGAGATATTTTCAAATGGATGTATGCGGGTCTGAATCGTGCTAATTTTATTTTAGAATTTCAAGACAGAACAGACTTTGAAGGGCGTGAAATTATGATTGCCGAAGCTCATTTTCTTCGTGCATATTATTATTTCGAACTTGTTAAATGGTTTGGTCCAGTTCCATTAGTTGTTGATAAGCGTATCCAATATGGAGATCAATTTAGTTTGCCTCGTACTCCAGTGTCAGAAATATACACACAGTTAGAAAAAGATTTGATTTATGCTGCAGGTATTCTTCCTGAAGTCCAAACGCTTGTAGGAAGGGCTACTAAAGGAGCTGCACTAGCTTTATTGGGAAAAATTTATTTGTACCAAAATAAATATGATGAAGCTTCAGAAGCTTTGGATGATGTAATAATGTCTAATAATTATAGTTTGGTTGAAAATTTTGCTGACCTCTTTGAAAATGACACAACTTTTGAATTTGAAAATCCAAGCCATGTAGATTTTGATACAGATACAATTGAGATTGAGGACCACATTTTACTTAATGGCAAGCCTGTTCTTTATGAAAGTGTTGCACCATTAGACGGATTAACAAGCGGAACAATTTATTACGCTATTGTTGTAGATTATAGCCACATTAAATTAGCTGCAACCAAACAAGATGTAATTGACAATAGGCCTATTGACTTGACTTCAGGTGTAGCTAGCGTACACACATTGTTCGCCCAATATGAGAACAGTCAGGAATCCGTATTTGAAGTACAGTACTCAGATATGGAAGGCGGTGGTTTTGGATGTTTTGCTTGCGTTGAAGGAAATATTGCAGTTGGTTTTTCAGGTATTCGTAAATATGTAGGCTCTCCTTTTGGACCACGATTCGAATCAGGTTATAGCTTTAATGTTCCAACTCAAGAGTCCTACGATTCCTACAACGACTTAGACACAAGACGTGATGCTTCTATTTTAGATATAGAAAAATGGGTTGCAGATTGGGGTACTTTAGGAATTACAATTTCTTATGGCCAGGGATACGAACACACAGGTTTTTTTAACCGCAAATATTTACCCCGAAAAAGAGATGCTAATATCCCTGATCCAAACCTTACAAACCCAAATAATTACCGTTCTATCAGATACGCTGATGTGCTATTAATGGCAGCTGAAGCTCATAATAAAAAATCTAGTCCCAATCCTGCTCTAGCCCGTGATTACTTGAATCAAGTTAGAGAAAGAGCATTTGGAAACTCAGATTTCAATATTACGTCTTTAAGCGGCGATGCACTCAATCAAACGATTTTTAATGAAAGAAGGTTGGAACTTATGGGCGAGGGGCATCGATTCTTCGACTTAGTGCGAACAGGCCAAGCTAAAAATTTCATAGCTGGTTTTCAGGAAGGTAAACACGAGCTTTTTCCAATTCCTGTTGTTGAAATTGAACTTACAGGAAATAATTGGGAGCAAAATCCCGGCTATTAATTTTATTGATATATGAGACTTATAAAAATTTTAATTTTAACATGTGTTACAGTAACATTTTATTCATGTGATTCAGAGGGTTTACGAGACACTTCGTTTGCTGACTTTCAACAAGCGCCAAAAAATATTGGTGTTATGATTAATGTTTCTACAGATTTTTCAGGTAATGTTCAAATTACACCTTACGCAGATGGGGCAGAATTTTTCCTAGTCGATTTAGGAGATGGATCGATAATTCAGGAAATAACCGCAGGACATGAAATCAATCATATATATGAAACAGGTCAATATGAAATAAAGGTTGTGGCATTTTCTAATACTGATGTCAGCTCCAATGAAATATCAGATTCCTTTTTTGTTCTATCTACGTGTCAGACAGAAACAGAACAGAACATAGATGGTAATGCAGGAGCATTAAATATTTCAATTGTAAATAGATTTCAGAATAATTTTACTTCAATCGGAGGACTTACTACCAGGGCAACTAATAATCCAGCACTTTCCCTTTCAAATATCAGTTGTAATGTTCAAGAGGTGGTTAGGGCTAGTGGGTGTACGGCATTTGCAGGTTTATTAAAAGCATTTTCTTCACCATTTCTAATAACTGAGGACTCAGACATATTTACTCTAGACGTTTATGGCGAACAAACAGTTAATGTTAATGTCCTTTTTGTTGGACCGGATATATTTGACATAACTCAAAGCACAACCAACTCAGGAGAATGGCAAAAACTTACTTACGATTTAAGCGCATACCATGGCGGTTCAATTTCAAGAATATTAATTTATTTTGATAAAGGTGAAACCTGTGACGATAGCGTGTATTATTTTGATAACATTCAATTATTAGCTGAATAAAATGAGAAAATTAATTTATATAAAATCTTTACTAATATTAACAATTTTTATTTCATGTAGTGAAGAAAATCACGATTTTGGAGAAATAATTGTACCATCAGAAATTGATTTTAGTGTAGAAATCCTAGGAGCTGACGCGGCAAATCCATATGGAGACGGGACGGGTGAGGTTATTTTAACGACCAAAGCAAAAAACACTCTCGCTTTTAAATATATTATTGCAGGTGTTGAATATTTATCTCCAAGTGGAAGATTACAACATTTGTTTACTTCGCCTGGGTTAAATGAGTATACCATTAATATATTGGCCATTGGAACAGCTGGAATACAGTCTAATTTTGTTCAAACTGTAGAGGTTTTAGTCCTTTATGAACCACCAGCGGAGCTTCTTACTATGCTACATTTAAATTCTCAAAGAACTTGGCGAATAAAATCCGAAGGACCAGACCACTTTGGTTTAGGCCCTGGCTTGGGGGATGATCCTTTTGCATGGTATTCGGCTTCTCCAAATGAGAAATCATATACTGGCATGTATGATGATAGATATGTATTTAGTGAAGATGGGACTTTTACCCATATTACAAATGGAAGTGTTTTTGGTTTTGAAGAGTATTTGAACAATGACATTGGTGCCTCTGGTGAAGTACCTAATGATTTAGGTGAAATAGATCATTATCCGTTAGATGATTATTCTGGGAATTGGACTCTTTCTGCCCCTGCTGGTCAAGAGACTTTAAATTTGACTGGAATTTCATTTATTGGCATGTATGTAGGAGGAAATCATCAGTACAAGATTATGTCAAGATCAGAAAATGAGATGGTTCTTCAAACAACAGAAGGTGATGAAGCATATGATTGGCATATTCGTTTGATAGCGGAAGATTAATGCTAATAATTTTCACAAGGTAAATAAACGCTCATAACTTACTAATATTCTTTTTTTTAATAATTAAGGGTTGTTAAAACCAATATAAAAAAGCGCACATTATTATTGATAAATCAATTACTGATAATGACAGTATGTATATAGGACAAAAAAAAGCAAATTTTACTATTAAAAAAGTAAAAGGGAAGGAGATCATTGTAAATGGCGAATCATTTTATAAAATCTCCAATTCAGATTTTATGCGGCCATTTTTTATGAGCATTGTGAGTAACTCTGACCATTGGATGTTTATCTCCAGTAATGGAAGCTTAACTGCAGGAAGAAAAAACAGTAATAATGCCATTTTTCCCTATTATACAGATGATAAAATTACAGAAACTGTAGAGACCACTGGAAGTAAATCAATTTTTTTGGTTGAAAAAAACCGTAAAAAGTATCTATGGGAACCTTTTAGCAATAGGTATGAAGGTATATATAGGGTGTCTCGTAACTTATACAAGAATATACTTGGCAACAAGGTAATATTTGAAGAAATAAATAACGACTTGAATGTTGTGTTCTCTTATGAATGGAATTCAAGTGATAAATATGGATTTGTTCGAAAATCGAAGTTTACAAACCAAAGTGATGTACAAATATCAGTGGAGCTTATAGATGGTGTCCAAAATCTATTACCGCATGGCGTTGAGCCCGATTTACAAAATGCAAGTAGTAATTTGGTGGATGCTTACAAAAAATGTGAGCTAGAACAAGACACAGGTTTGGGAATTTACTCCCTCAGTTCAATTATTGTCGATAAAGCCGAGCCTAGTGAAGCCCTAAAAGCTAACGTGGTTTGGTCAATTGGTTTAGCCCAATCCAAAAAGCTAGTTTCATCACTTCAATTAGATAACTTTCGAAGAGGCGATAAGGTTTACCAAGAAATTGATATTAAAGCTGAAAAAGGGGCATACTTCTTAAATGATACTATTTATTTAAAACCAGGTGCAATAGAAGAATGGACGTTGGTTGCTAATGTAAATCAAAGCATTTCGGATATCGTATCTATTAAGACCAATATCAAATCGAACACAACGATGCTTGAGGATGTAATTTCTGATGTCAAAGCTGGTTCTGCTAATTTGCGCTCACTTGTAGGGGCTGCTGACGGCCTTCAGATGACAAATGACCGCTTAAAAAATATTAGGCATTTTGCGAATACCATGTTTAACATCATGCGAGGTGGGATTTTTGATAATAATTATACAATTGATAAAGACGATTTCATAAAATACATTGCAAATGCAAACAGGAAGATTTATAAATTAAAAGACAATGTTCTGCAATTACTTCCAGAGCAATTTGACACAAGCCTACTTAAAGAAATTGCCAAAAATGACGACAACCAAAACTTTAAGCGTCTTTGTTTAGAATATTTACCACTTAAGTTTAGCCGTCGCCATGGCGATCCAAGCCGTCCGTGGAATAAATTTTCCATTAATACACGCGCAGAGGATGGTTCTAAAATATTGGACTACGAAGGGAATTGGCGTGATATTTTTCAAAACTGGGAGGCCTTAGCACATGCTTACCCTGATTTTATTGAGGGGATGATTCACAAATTTCTCAATGCCACTACTTTTGATGGTTATAACCCATACCGTGTTACCAAAGGAGGCTTTGATTGGGAAACCATCGAACTAGATAACCCTTGGGCTTATATAGGCTATTGGGGAGATCACCAAATCATTTACTTACTGAAGTTTTTGGAGTTTATTGAAGATTATTATCCAAACAAGCTCAAAGAATATTTCAACCAAGATTTGTTTGTTTATGCCAATGTGCCTTATCGCATCAAGAGCTACCAAGATATTTTAAAAGATTCAAAAAATACCATTGAATTTGACTTTGAATGTGAAAAAAATATTCAATTCAAACGCGATGAAATAGGTGTAGACGGTGCCTTACTTAGAGACCAAACAGTATTTATATACAAGGTCAATTTTATCGAAAAGATTTTGGCTACTGTTTTGGCAAAGATATCAAACTTTATACCTGAAGGGGGTATATGGATGAATACCCAACGTCCCGAATGGAATGATGCCAACAATGCCTTAGTAGGCAATGGAGTTTCCATGGTAACGCTATACTATTTAACACGTTTTTTACGCTTTTTTGAAAATATGATTGAGACATCTTTTGAAATGGATGTGCCAATTTCTAAAGAACTAAACCAGTTGTTTGGTCAAGTAAACGACGCCCTTAAGCAGCACAAAAATCTATTAAGAAGTAGTTTTAGTGATGTAGATCGAAAAACGCTTATGGATGCTTTGGGTGAAGCTGGAAGCCAATACCGAAACACCATATATGACAAGCGCTTTTCTGGCGAAAAAGAAATGGTTTCAAAAGCAACATTGCTTTCATTTCTACAAACAGCTACCTTATTTTTAGAACACTCAATTAAGGCCAACAAACGAAACGACGGTATGTATCATGCGTATAATCTTATGACATTAAAATCAGATGACGCCGTCAGCATTAGTCATTTGCCTGAGATGCTTGAGGGTCAGGTGGCAGTGTTGAGTTCAGGGTTCTTATCTACTCAAGAAAGCCTAAACGTATTGGACAGCTTGAAGGCCAGCAGCTTATTTAGGAAAGATCAATACAGTTATATACTGTATCCCAACAAAGACCTGCCAAGGTTTGTTAACAAGAATACCATCCCTAAAGAAAAAATAGCAAATTCTGCACTCCTACAAAAACTTGTGGCAGATGCCAATTTGGAAGTCTTGTCTCAAGATATTTCTGGAGAACACCACTTCAATGGGAATTTTAATAATGTGAAAAGCCTGCAAGCTGCATTAGCGGCATTGCCTAGCCAGTATAAAGGCTTGGTTGAAAAAGAAACCGCTTATATTAAGCAAATTTTTGAAGACGTTTTCGACCACAAATCATTTACTGGAAGATCTGGAACGTTCTTTGGATATGAAGGCTTAGGCTCTATCTACTGGCATATGGTTTCAAAGCTGCAACTAGCTGTTTATGAAATTACCAAAGCAGCCATAGACAACAACGATGATCCAGCCTTGATTGGAAAACTGTTTGACCACTACTATGAAATAAATGCGGGCATAGGCGCGCACAAATCGCCTGAGTTGTACGGTGCTTTCCCAACAGACCCATATTCGCATACTCCTGCTGGAAAAGGCGCACAACAGCCCGGTATGACAGGCCAAGTAAAAGAAGATATTTTGAGTCGATTTGGGGAACTAGGTGTTCGCGTTACCAATGGAACACTAGGATTTGACCCTACCATTCTACACACCGAAGAGTTTTTAGCCGAACCTAAGCAATTTAATTATGTAAATGTTGCCAATCAAACAGTTTCAATGACTATTGATAAAGACAACTTGGCGTTTACCTACTGTCAAGTCCCCGTTATTTATAAAAAATCAACTGAAGCAGCCATAGAAGTCGTTCTGAATTCAGGAGAATCTAAATTGTTTTCAGGACAATATTTAGATAAAGAAACATCCCAACAAATCTTTCAACGAACAAATACTGTTAACAAAATAATCGTATCAACTTTGAAAGCATAATGTATAAAAACTAACGTAAACTATGGCGCTGCCAACTTGTAAATGATGAAGACAATTCAAACGTATGCTTTTATTGTGTCTATCATTTTGATGGCTACTTCATGTAACACCTCCCTTCAGAAAATGAATAATTCTAACATAACAGCTGCTGAAATTTTAGGCAACCCAGATTACCTGGCTATTTCTTATGGGGGTTATAGAAAAAATACGCGAGACGTACAACCAACAATTGAGGAGTTAAAGGACGATATGAAAATCCTTTCCGCCATGGGGATTCGCATCATTCGAACGTATAACGTGCATTTGCCACAAGCAGAAAATATCCTTGCTACCATTTCAGAACTTAAGAAAGAAAACCCATCATTTGAAATGTATGTCATGCTTGGTGCGTGGATTGATTGCTTAAATGCTTGGACAGACAAAGTAGTTAATCACTATGTAGAAAGTCCTAGAAACGAAATTGAAATTGACAAAGCCGTTGCATTGGCCAATCAATACCCAGACATTGTAAAAGTAATTGCTGTTGGAAATGAAGCTATGGTAAAATGGGCCGAAAGTTACTACGTACAACCCGGCATTATTTTGAACTGGGTTTCCTATTTACAAACACTAAAAAAGGAAAATAAACTTCCAAAAGACTTGTGGATTACCAGTTCCGATGATTTTGCTTCATGGGGAGGAGGAGATACAGCTTATCAAAATTCGGATTTAGAGGACTTGATACGAGCAGTGGATTATATTTCCATGCATACATATCCTTTTCACAACACACATTACAATCCAGCATTTTGGGAAGTAAATCAAACAGAAGCTTTGGGTAAGACCCAAAAAGAACTTATCGAAGAAGCCATGATACGCGCTCGAGATTTTGCCGTAGACCAATACCACCAAGTAAAAAAATATATGGAAAGCCTTGGTGTTAATAAGCCTATACATATTGGTGAAACAGGCTGGGCAACCATTTCAAATGGCTATTATGGCAGAAAAGGCTCCCATGCTGCAGACCAATACAAGCAGGCAAAGTATTATCGACTTATACGCACATGGGCTAAAGAAAACAAGGTGTCTTGCTTCTTTTTTGAGGCTTTTGACGAACCCTGGAAAGAAGCCCATAATACCAAAGGGTCCGAAAACCACTTTGGATTAATCACTGTTGATGGCAAAGCCAAGTATGCGCTTTGGGAAGCTGTTGATAAGGGTGCTTTTGAAGGCCTTATGCGTAATGGAAATCCCATAACTAAAACCTTTAATGGGGTAAGTGAAAACCTTTACATTTCTGTCCTTCCTCCTAATGTTTTAGAGCTTAACCCAAACTAAACATATGAAAACAAATACACTTTTAATCGGCTTAATATTTACCCTAATGGCAACTTCTTGTACAGACTTATCTCCTGAAATAACGGTATATGAGACTTCAGAAAGCGGAAATAAGCTAACGCAAGTACATGACTTTAAAATACTAGAAGCCCCTTCAACCATTACCTTAGACACCTCTAAGCAACTCCAAACGATTACAGGTTTTGGGGGTGCTTTTACAGAATCATCTGCATATCTGCTTAATCAGATAAGCAAAGCGAATAGAGACAAAATTTTAAAAGCATATTTTGCGAAAGATGGCGCACGCTATTCTCTTGCTCGCACACACATGAATTCATGTGATTTTTCGCTTAACAACTACTCCTACACGCCAGTTGCAGGTGACAAGGAACTCCTTCATTTTTCAATTGAAGAAGACAAAGACGATTTGATACCTATGATCCAAGATGCCATGGCTATTTCTGAAGATGGTTTTAGGCTTTTGGCTTCTCCTTGGACAGCTGTACCTTGGATGAAAGACAACAACAGTTGGGTTGGAGGTAAACTACTTCCTGAATACTACGACACTTGGGCTTTATTCTTTTCCAAATATGTTGATGCTTACAAAGATCAGGGCATTAAAATTTGGGGCTTTACTGTTGAAAATGAACCCCATGGGAACGGCGAAAATTGGGAAAGCATGCATTATTCCCCTGAAGAAATGACTCATTTTGTGCAGCATTTTCTAGGACCAAAACTCGAAGCCGATGGCAAAGGAGATTTGGTTATTTTGGGTTATGATCAAAACCGAGAAGGCCTAAAGGAATGGGTAGATGTCATGTATCAAGATGAGGCCTCATCCAAATATTACGATGGGACTGCTGTGCACTGGTATGAGAGCACTTACGACTATTTCCCAGAAGAGTTGCAATACGCACACTTAAAGGCACCCAACAAGTATTTGATTCAAACCGAAGCTTGCATAGACGCAGAGGTTCCTGTGTGGCGAGACGACAATTGGTATTGGAAGAAAGAAGCCACAGATTGGGGGTATGACTGGCGAGAAGCAGAAAAAAAATACCTACATCCTAAGTATTCACCAGCAAACCGTTATGCTAGAGATATTATTGGTTGCCTTAACAATTGGGTTGACGGATGGGTAGATTGGAATATGGTGTTGGACACCAAGGGAGGTCCGAACTGGGCAAATAACTGGTGTATTGCACCCGTAATAGTCGATACCAAGAAGGATGAAGTATACTTCACACCACTCTATTACATTATGGCGCACTTTAGTAAGTTTATTCGACCAGACGCCAAAGTAATTGATACCCATAAAACCGATTCGGAATTGATGGTTACTGCTGTTAAAAATCCAGATGGGAGTATTGCTGTTGTAGTCTTTAATGAAGGGAAGATAGCTAAGAGTTTTGAGTTAAAACTAGGTGACATTTTAAAAAATATTTCGATTAGCCCACAAGCTATTCAGACAATAACCCTTTCAAATCAAGCATTGTGAAAAGCGGTTCACACATCGTTCAGTCTAAAAAAGTTCCTATGGGCCAAAAGATTGCTTTTGGTTTCGGGATGTTAGCCAATCAAATGTTCCCGGCCATATTAGGTATTTTTATGGTTGTATTGGTGCAAGACTTAGGTTTCCCTGGATGGATGTGGTCGTTAATTTACTTTTTTCCGAGAATATTTGATTCTATTACAGACCCAATTATGGGCTTTATATCAGATAATACAAAATCAAAGTGGGGAAGACGTAGACAGTATGTTTTGGCAGGTGGTGTTCTTATGGGGATTGCCTATATTTTTATGTGGCAACTTTTTAAAGAAAATTCACTTGAATATAACTTTTGGTATTTCTTTTTCTGGTCCATTTTATTTTACCTAGGTCTCACCCTATTTAGTGTTCCTTATGTAGCTATGGGCTATGAGATGAGCGATGACTTTCACGAACGGACAAGCATTATGGCCATTGCTCAATGGATTGGTCAATGGGCTTGGGTAATTGCCCCGTGGTTTTGGGTAATTATGTATGATCCAGAATGGTTCCCCTCGGCAGATGTAGCTGTACGAGAACTCGCCATTTGGGTTGCCATTCCTTGTGCTGTTTGCGCCATGATACCTGCAATATTTATAAAAAGTAAGTCAACTGTTAATGAGGACTACGAACCCCTAAACATCGCCAACATTGGCAATAGTCTTCTAAAGATTTATCACAGTTTTGTGGAAGCTTTTAAAATCAAAGAATTTAGAAAATTATGTGGCGCCACATTTTTAATTTTCAACGCATTTAATACCGTTGCAGCACTCACTTTTTTTGTTATTGTGTACAAGCTCTTTAATGGTGATGCGGAAGCAAGCGGTATTTGGGTTTCTATTTTTGGCTGCTTGGGTGCATTAGGTACCACTTTTATCGTGATACCTGTCGTCACATGGATGTCAAAGAAGTTTGGCAAGAAAAGGGCATTTTTGTTGGCACAAGGCATTTCTGTTATAGGATACGCCATGCTTTGGTTTTTATTTGTTCCAGGAAAGCCATGGATGTATATAATAGCCCTTCCGTTTTTCTCTTTTGGCATAGGAAGTTTGTTCACCATCATGATGTCTATGACCGCCGATGTAATTGATGTAGACGAACTAAACACAGGTCTGCGTAGAGAGGGAATCTTTGGCGCCATTTATTGGTGGATGGTCAAAGTCGGTTTTGCTATTGCTGGCGCACTAAGTGGTGTCATTATCGCATTTGTTGGCTTTAATCCAGACCTTGCCACAACAGAACAGGAATCTGCCGTTAACGGATTACATGCCTTCTTTTGTTTCTTCCCTTTGGCGGGAACGCTTTTTGCTATGTACATCATGAGAAACTATAGTATTGATGAAACGCGGGCAAATGAAATCAGACAACAAATAAAAGCGCGTAAAGCCGCCCCTAAAGCTCTTGTATCATATTACAAACAAGGAAAAATTAAGGAATTTACCGATGCTAATTTTAACAAGTCATTGGAGGGAGATATTGATTTCAGTGGCCTATCTAAAAATGCCCAAGCCAAGCTATTCAAAGAGACCTTAGCAAATGGGCTTCATGGATTGTGCTTTAGCCCCTACAGAGAGAACCAAAACATTGGCCACAAACTTTCGAAAGCACAAATTAACGAGCGTATGGACATAGTAGCACCTTACACCAAGTGGATTCGTTCGTTTTCTTGTACAGAAGGTAATGAGTTTATACCTCAGGCTGCAAAAGCGAGAGGGTTAAAAACAATGGTAGGTGCTTGGATAGGAGCTGATGCCGAGGAAAACAAGAAAGAAATCGACGCTTTGATCAAGCTTGTCAAAAACGAACAAGTAGATATCGCGGTTGTGGGTAATGAGGCTTTGATGCGAGATGAGCTCAGCGAAGCACAAATAATGAATTATATCGCTCAATTTAAGAAGGCAAACCCAAAGGTTCAGGTCGGGTATGTTGATGCCTACTACGAATTTATTCAACGGCCAAAGCTGGTTGATGCTTGTGATGTAATTTTAATAAATTGTTATCCATTTTGGGAGGGATCAACTATCGAATCTTCCACGGCTTATTTAAAAGAAATGCATGAAGCTACAAGTAATGTGGCCAAGAACAAACCCATTATTATAAGCGAGACAGGATGGCCTAATCAAGGTGAACGTGTCGGAGCAGCAATTCCCACAGCGTCAAATGCTGCACAGTATTTTGTGAACGTAAATCTCTGGGCCAAACAAGCACAAGTACCCTTGTTTTACTTTTCCTCATTTGACGAGTCTTGGAAAGTTCACCACGAAGGAGACGTAGGTGCACGTTGGGGTATTTGGGACAAGAACGAAAAATTAAAACACTAAATCATGTCATATAGAGAAGGTAAAGACTTTAGTCTAGAGGCACTTGAATACAAGTCGTATAAAGGAGTCAATTTTGACACCTATTCAAATAATGAATTAGAGAGCCTGTGGCGTAAAACGCTCAAATCGGGCATGCATGGCATTTGCTTTAGTATGTACGAAGACGGTCAAGAGCCTGGAGATACAATCACTGAAGCTCAAGTTGAAAGACGCATTAAGATTTTAAAGCCTTATTCCAAATGGATACGTTCATTTTCGTGTATTGAAGGAAATGAACACATTCCTAGACTAGCCCATAAACACGGCTTGAAAACTATGGTAGGTGCTTGGTTGAGCGATGACGATGAAAATAATGAAGAGGAAATCAATGCCCTCATAGCTTTAGCAAACGAAGGATGTGTAGACATTGCCGCTGTTGGCAACGAAGTGCTTTACAGAAATGATCTTTCTCTTGAAGCACTTTTAGATTTTATGAAACGTGTTCGCGCAGCAATACCAGAACATATTCCAGTAGGCTATGTAGATGCCTATTATGAATTTTCGGTACACCCTGAACTTGTAGAACATTCGGATGTAATATTGTCGAACTGCTATCCCTTTTGGGAAGGCTGTCCAGAAGAGTATGCACTAAATCATATGCAACAAATGTATGGGCAGGCCATGGATGCAGCAAATGGAAAAAAAGTAATTATTACCGAAACAGGATGGCCTAGTAAAGGTGAGTCATTGAAAGCTGCCGATCCAGGCGAGGACCACGCCATGAAATATTTTATCAATACGCAGGCTTGGGCTAAAAAAGCCAACATAGACGTATTTTATTTTTCATCTTTTGATGAGTCCTGGAAAGTAGGACCAGAGGGAGAAGTAGGTGCCTATTGGGGACTTTGGGATAAAAATGAAAAGTTAAAATTTTAGACCTATTTAATTTTTTTTTCTGCAAACGAGCTGCCTTACCCATGAATAGTCTTTTAGACAATGCACAAGAAGTGTATCTTTGAGCATGCGTTTCTGTTATTTGCTTTTTTTCGTTGTGTTGGTTGGTTGTACACAAAAACAGCTTCCTCTTTCTTCAAACAAGGCTGTTAAAGTCGATACCCTTATTCAAAAAACACCCCTTAAAATACCTGTTGCAAGGCAGGAATTAAATTGGTCGAACGTATTGGCGTTAATGGAGTCTTTGCACGAAATTCCCTTTGACCAACGTGCTATTACCCTTAAAAATATCAAAGCGGAAGCCATTAAATTAAATAGGCAACCCTGGCCAAAAGACTGGGATACTAAGCCTATTCGTGCACGTTTTAATGTTTTTGTAACCCATGTGAGTATCGCTGCAGACCAGCGACTAGGGGATGCTGCACTCGAAGAACAAAGCCTAGCCATTAATAAGATGAAAACAAGTTGGGATATATTTGCCGACCTAATCAGCGGCGATATTATGCTATCGGGCTTCAACCCCACAATCAGCCAACCGATAAGAAAAACCGAATAGCGCAACGCTGCAGCTATCCAGCACCATTTTGTTTCGCTTGCTTGCTGTTGTTGCAAATGAAGGAAGTGGAAGCTTTAGACGTTCAGCGGCTAGGGTATAAAAATCAACTCTTTTCTGATGAACTGGACTAACACAATGAAGCGTTTTCCCCCAATGTTCGCCTTCAATTATAGCCATTAAAAAACGCACGACGTCTTCTCGATGAACTAGATTTGTTGGTGCTTGTGGTGCCGGTATATTGGTTCTGCCAGCAAGATGTTTAGCAGGATGCCTATCGCCCCCAACCAGTCCACCCAACCTTACAATTGTTGCATGATTTGCAGCAGTTTGAATGAATTTCTCCGCTTCCAAAAGTTGTTGTCCGCTTAAACCATCCGGTTCAGGGATGCTTTTTTCATGCACTTCCCCTTGCGAAGCACCAAACACTCCTATACTACCGAGCAATACTAGCTTACATGAAGGATGTTGTGTTAGGGCTCTCACAAGTATTTTTATACGATTTGCATAGTTGGCTTTAGGATTTTTTCTCAGCCCTGGAGGGAATGCAATAACAAGGATGTCAAGTTCTTCTAGAAAGGCATTTACGTTTCCAATAATAGCTTCGTTGCTGAGCTTAATCAAGAACGGTTCGATATTTAGATTACGTAAGTCTTCTAGACCATTTTTGTTTGTGACACTTCCACGAACATGATGCCCTTGGGCTATAAGCGATTGGGCAAGTGCTTTCCCCAACCAACCACATCCCATAATAGCTATCTTTTTCATTGTTGTAAATGTATCTTTTTTGCGGACAATTCAAAGATTAAAAAATTTTTCTTATCTTTTGTTCAATAAAACATAAACATGCCTATTAAAAGTTTTCAAGCAGCACGTCAAAAGCTCATTCCAAAGCGGAGGAAATCTCTTTTGGTACGTGACTATATGACGCGTGACTTGATTACGTTTTCCCCGCAGCAATCTATCCTTGAGGTAATGCGTATTCTTATCCGCAATAAAATCTCTGGCGGACCTGTTTTGGACGATATGTCTAGATTGGTTGGGATTATTTCTGAGGCAGACTGCATTAAGCACCTTTCCGAAAGCAAGTATTTTAATCAGCCTTTCTTTGATCGTAAGGTAGCGCAGAGTATGTCAGAGAATCCAGACACCATAGAAGCAGATAAAACGATTTTTGATGCTGCTACGTTGTTTCATAAGACCAACCGCCGTAGGCTTCCAGTCTTAGAGCAGGGGAGGCTGGTAGGGCAAATAAGTAGGCAAGATGTTGTTAAAGCAGCGTTGTTGTTGCGCAGTCAGCGGTGGCGCTAGCGGAATAAATAACCTGTAAAAACCCCTTATCATGAGTACCATTCAGAATAGCGTTATGCTAATCGGACACTTGGACGACAACCCAGAAGAAGTAAAATTAGACTCCAAAAAAAAGTTAACGGCCTTTTCCATAGCTACCAATCTTCGTTATAAAAATAAATAAGGTGAAGCTGTTGAAAAACCGCAATGGCATCGCATTGTTGCGTGGAATAAGCTAGCTGAAATATGCCTCGAACACCTGAAAAAAGCAAGTCATGTAGCATGTCGCGGGCATTTGGAATATCGCGAATATGAAACAAAGTTTGGTGAAAAAAGACGTGCTGCTGAAATTCATTTAGATGAAATGCAACGACTTTAATTAGTCGTAAATATCTGCTGCAATTCGATAGGTATTGGCGTGTGCCTCAACAATTATATTTACATCTGGGGCATAGCCACCACCCATGCTACATTGCACAGCAATGTTGCGTTCATAGCATGCGGATAGAACCATTTCATCCCTTTTTTTAGCTCCCTCAAGCGTAAGAGACAAGCGTCCGAGTTTGTCCTCATGTAGCACATCTACACCCGAAAGGTAAAATACAAAGTCAGGCTGGAAGTCGTTTACCAAATTAACTAGTGTTTCTTCCAGCATACTCAGGTATGCGCGATCTTGCGTATTATCTGCTAATGGGATATCTAAATCACTGCGTTCTTTTTGAAAAGGATAGTTCGCTTTGCCGTGAACCGAAAATGTAAATACAGCCGGATTATTTTGAAATAGTGCTGCTGTGCCATTTCCTTGATGAACATCCAAATCGACAATCAAGATTCGTTGCGCCAACTTGTTGTCCAATAGGTAGTTTGCTGCTATGGCTTGATCATTAAGTAAACAAAATGCCTCTCCACGGTCATAAAAGGCGTGGTGTGTCCCCCCTGCAATATTAAAGGCAATGCCATTATCAAGTGCAAAAGTGCACCCTTCCAATGTACCTTGTGCAATAACACACTCGCGCTCAATGAGCTCAGTTGACAGCGGAAAGCCAATGCGGCGCGCCTCTTTTTTTGGAAGTGACAAGGCCTTTAGCTGCTTGTAATAGTTCTGGCAATGTGTTCGTGTAATAAGTGAATCTGCCATTCGCGTTGGCGCAAAAAACTGTTCTTTATAGCATGTCCCTTCTAAGACCAGCTGCTGTGGTAACAATTCATACTTGGCCATAGGAAAACGATGCCCTTTTGGTAAGGGGTGCGCGTAAATAGGGTGATGGGCAATGCGAATCATTGCCACAAATATAGGCCTTACCCTTTTTTAAATATATTCTAGAGCAATTAGTAAAACACCAAACATAAAAAGGGAACTGAGAATTCCTACATCAGAATCTAGTGTAAAGATATTTTCACAAAATGAATAATAGTCTACTTCTAAAAAAGTAAGTAACAGAAAAGAAAGTCTGGTTATTAGCGTACCGAAAATCAGTACTTTTTTGTACAAAAACTGGGCCATTATTATAAGATTTGGAATTACAAATATAACTTTATTTTGAATTCTGAGTATAATATTTAACAGATTTAGAAAGGAGAGAACTAAGCGGTAAGCTTTTCTAACTGAGCAGCAATTTCTTCATCTTCTATTTTTTCAAAAAGGAGAGCGGGTTCACCAAGTGTGTGCTTGCTTCTAACAGAAATGCCATCTTTCAAACTATCCCAACATACAGCCTTATCCAACTTTAACATTCCTCTAAGTTTTTGGGCAGTATGCGGCATAAAGGGTTCGGAAAGTATAGCCAATCCAGCCGCTATTTGTAAGGCAGTATGCATGATGGTTGCTACGCGCTCTGGGTTTGTTTTGATAAGCTTCCAAGGTTCTTCGTCAGCCAAATACTTATTACCCAAACGTGCTAATTGCATCATTTCTTGACAGGCAGCACGAAACTTATATTGATCAATTAATTTCCCAATTTTCAATGGGGTAGCCGCAAGTGTTTCGAGGGTTTCTGTATCAACGGAGCTGTATTCATTGACTTCAGGAACTACGCTTCCATAATATTTCTTCATCAAGACCATTACTCTATTGATAAAGTTACCAAAAATGGCTACCAGTTCGCTGTTGTTTCGCGTCTGAAAATCATGCCAGGTGAAGTCGTTGTCTTTGGTTTCTGGTGCGTTTGCGGTAAGGACATAGCGCATTACATCTTGCTTGTTGGGAAAATCTTCAAGGTATTCATGCAGCCACACTGCCCAATTTTTTGAAGTTGAAAGCTTTTGACCCTCTAGGTTTAGAAATTCATTTGCCGGCACATTTTTTGGAAATATATAGCTGCCCATTGCTTTTAGTACGGCTGGAAAAATAATGCAGTGGAATACGATGTTGTCTTTTCCAATAAAGTGAACCAGTTCAGTATTTTCATCTTTCCAATAGGGCGCCCAGTCTTTCCCTTCTTTTGCTGCCCATTCTTTTGTGGCAGAGATATATCCAATAGGTGCGTCAAACCACACATAGAGTACTTTGTTTTCACCCCCATCAACGGGCACTGGAATCCCCCATGATAAGTCACGGGTTACGGCCCTGGGTTTAAGTCCGTCATCAAGCCATGATTTAACTTGCCCCAACACATTTGGTTTCCAATCTTTTTGATGCCCCTCCAATATCCATGAGCGTAAAAACGTCTCATATCGATCTAGGGGTAAATACCAATGTGTGGTTGTTTTAAGGCTAGGGGTTTCACCCGAAATCGCTGACTTTGGGTCGATCAAATCGTTGGCGTTAAGCGAGCTTCCACAAGATTCGCATTGATCGCCATACGCTTCTGGGTTATGACATTTTGGGCAGGTGCCTACTACATATCTATCTGCCAAAAACTGATCCTCTTTAGCATCATACAATTGATCGGTAGTTTGGGTTTTAAACCCATCCTTTTCATGAATTGCTTTGAAAAATTCTTGTGCTGTTTCGTGGTGCACTTTGCTGGAGGTCCTGCCGTAGTAATCAAAAGAAATACCAAAATCACTAAAGGCTTTGTCGATAATATTGTGGTACTTATCTATAACTTCCTTGGGTGTTATGCCGTCCTTTTTGGCTTTCATCGAAATGGCTACACCATGTTCATCACTACCACAAATAAACAAAACATCTTCTCCTTTTAGGCGCAGGTAGCGCGCATAGATATCTGCAGGAACATATACCCCGGCCATGTGGCCAATATGAATAGGACCATTGGTGTATGGAAGTGCAGCGGTTATGGTGTGGCGTTTGCTCATAAAGAATTTATGCGCACAAAAATAGGGATTTTATACCCTAATTTACCCAAGGCTTTTTATCTTTAATTATCTCAAATCTTAAAACTATGAATACCCTTTATAAAGGCAAGGATGGTGAAGATATGGCTTGTACCTAATTAAAAACTCAGGGTTACCGCATTAAGAGCCGTAATTTCTACTATCAAAAAGCCGAACTTGATATCGTTGCATCCAAAGATGACACACTCGCCATTGTGGAAGTTAAGTGGCGTCTCTCAGATTTTTATAATTCTCCCGAAACATTTGTAAAGCCTAAAAAACACAAGCTTTTGGCTCGTGCCGCTGATTTTTATGTGCAGAAGTTTAATTGGCAAGGGGAAACGCGTTTTGATATCATCAGTATTGTAGGCCAACCACCAAATCACAGCCTTATACATATTAAGCAGGCGTTTTATTTTGTTTAGAATGTTATAATTATAACAGTTTGTTGAATTATTAATATCTTTGTGAAATAATTACAGCTCATGAAAACCATTGCCGCCGCAGTGGAGGCCCATATTAAGTCAAAGCCTTTTTTGATTAGCGCACTTACCCAAGGGATTATTAACCTCACATCTCTCTCTCGAATCATGCAAGAAGAGATACAGGCACAAACCCAAAAGCCTGTACATACAGGTGCCATTGTCATGGCCCTTAAACGCCTGTCTACAGATTTGGAGTTTCGTCACTCACATAAAATCATCAAGACCTTAAAAAATATTGGAGACATTACCGTTCGTTCTGCACTTACTGACTACAACTTTAAAGTATCAGACACCTTGCTTGCAGCCCAAGCCAAACTGCTTTCCCATTTGCAATTATCAAGTGAAAACTTTTATACCTCTTCAAGGGGTGTGCATGAGTGTAATATAGTTGTTAGCCAACATTTGGCGCCCATGGTTGACAAGCATCTTGCCCAAGAACTTTGCTTGCACAAAGAAGAAAATTTATCTTCAATCACCCTAAAGCTACCGACTGAGAACGTAGCCATTCCAGGGATTTATTACTTTGTTTTTCAGCGGTTATCGTGGGAGGGAATAAACATTTACGAGGTAATATCTACGTCAAATGAATTTACCATACTCGTTAACGATGTCCAAGTTGACAAGGCTTTTAGAGTCGTGAAAGACCTCAAGCAACTTTAGGCATTTGTAGTTTTTGCAATAAGGCTATGGCATTTTCTATAGCGGCTACGTCGTTGATTACCAATACCAATTTGTGTTTTTCTTTAGTTGTTTTTTCTTTTAGCTGTGCTTTGCCTAGGCTTCCTAATTTGCCAAGCATATATTGAAAGGCAGGCGTCTGGTAGAAGTCACTTTCTGGGCTGGCTTCAAACGTACAAATGCATTTTTGCTTTTTGAATACAATTTTTTCAAATCCCAAAGCTGCACCGAGCCATTTGAAACGCACACTTTCAAAAAGAGCTAATGTTGGCTCAGGCAAGCTGCCAAATCTATCCTTTAACGCATCTCCAAAAGCAGCGAGTTCGTCTTCTGTCTTTAGCGTGGAAAGCGCTTGGTATTGTGCCATCCTTTCTTTTACATTATTGATATACTCTGATGGGAAAAAGACCTCAATATCTGTATCTAAAACGAGTTCTTTTGGTTTGGGTTTTTGATTGGGATATAAAGCCTTAAATTCGTTTTGTTGTAATTCCTCAATGGCATCTTTTAGTATTTTTTGGTAGGTTTCAAATCCAATGTCATTGATAAAGCCGCTTTGTTCGCCACCTAATAAATCACCAGCCCCTCTTATTTCTAAGTCTTTCATGGCAATTTGAAAACCAGCCCCTAGTGCGGTGTATTGACTTATGGCTTCCATGCGTTTTCGGGCATCGGGCGTGAGTACTGAAAATGGAGGTGTGATAAAATAGCAAAACGCCTTTTTGTTGCTTCTTCCAACACGACCTCGCATCTGATGCAAATCGCTAAGACCAAAATGGTTTGCATTATTGATGAAAATGGTATTGGCATTGGGAACGTCCAAACCGCTCTCAATAATAGTTGTGGCTACCAATACATCAAATTCTCCTGCAATGAAACCAAGCATCAGGTTTTCTAATGTATTACCTGGAAGTTGGCCGTGTGCAGTTGCAATGCGCGCATCACGAACGAGGCGCTGAATTGCCCCTGAAACTTCTTTAATATTATCAATCCGGTTGTGCACAAAAAACACTTGGCCTCCACGTTGCAATTCGTAAATAACGGCATCGCGAATTTGTACTTCGTTCCAAGTCAGCACCTGACTTTCTATGGGGTGGCGGTTAGGTGGTGGAGTATTGATAATCGATAAGTCTCTGGCTGCCATAAGACTAAACTGAAGAGTCCTTGGAATGGGTGTGGCGGTTAGCGTGAGTACATCTACATGTTCTTTAAGTGCACGCAACTTTTCCTTAACGCCAACCCCAAACTTTTGCTCTTCATCAACTATTAGGAGCCCTAGATCTTTAAAAGAAACCGATTTTCCAACCAGTTGATGCGTGCCTATGAGTATGTCAATAGCTCCACTATCAATGCCTGCTAATACTTCCTTTTTCTGTTTTGCACTTCTAAAGCGGTTGAGGTAATCCACGGTCACTGGAAAATCTTTAAGCCGATTAGCAAAGGTGTTGTGGTGTTGAAAAGCTAGAATGGTTGTAGGCACCAACACAGCTACTTGTTTGCCATTGTCAACAGCCTTAAATGCAGCTCTAATAGCTACTTCTGTTTTACCAAATCCAACATCACCACAAACCAATCGATCCATGGGTTTTTGGCCTTCCATATCTTGTTTAACGGCTTCGGTGGCGGTCCGCTGATCTGGCGTGTCTTCAAAAACAAAAGAAGCTTCTAGCTCGTGTTGCAAATAGGTGTCAGGTCCAGAAGCGAACCCTTTGTTCATGCGTCTTTTGGCGTAGACGTTAATAAGGTTAAAGGCAATTTCTTTAACGCGTTTTTTGGTTTTTTGCTTGATTTTCTTCCATGCACCAGAACCTAATTTATATATTTTGGGTGCTGCGCCGTCCTTTCCATTGTACTTCGAAATTTTATGGAGTGAGTGAATACTCACATATAGCATATCTCTATCTCCATAAAAAAGTTTGATTGCATCTTGTGTTTTTCCCTCAACTTCTATGCGCTGTAGACCGCCAAAAGTTCCAATACCATGATCTATATGCGTCACGTAATCGCCGACCTCTAACTCTGTCAGTGCCTTTAGAGACAATGCTTGTTTTTTGGCGTAGCCATTTTTTAACCTGAATCTGTGATAGCGTTCAAAAAGCTGATGGTCAGTATAACAGACAAGATGCTCATCTTCGTCTACAAAACCTTGAAATAGGGGTGCCACCCAGCAATAAAAAGACGTTTCAGGCGCAAGTTCCTCTACAATTTGAACGAGTCGTTTTTTCTGTGCCTCAGAAGCACAAAATACGTGATTGACCACCTGCTTTTCTGTGTTTTCGTTTAAGTGCGTGACAAACCAATCGAATTTACGCTGAAAATGCGGCTGGGGTTGGCATTCAAAAACCACAGCATTGTCTTTGCTTGTTGAAGTAAAATGTACTTGTTTGTGTATAGCTAAATTTTGCTCAAATGCTTTTCCGTCCATAAAAAGGTCATTGGGCTGTAACCGCTTAATTTCACCAGAAAGCGCCGCATATGATTTTTTTGCGTGGGCGTATAAATAGTCTAATGAAGTTTGAATAGTATTCGTATTTTGTACACAAATCAAACTTTCCCTTGCTATGAATGACAACAGGGGTTGTCGCTTTTCGTCTAGTTCTTTTTGTTCAATATTGGCCAAGACGTGTATGGCGTTCAAGGCTTGAGTTGAACGCTGACTGGTTATGTCAAAACTGCGAATGGTGTCAATTTCATCGCCAAAAAATTCAATGCGGAAGGGTTCTTCATGGCTGTAAGAGTGCACATCCAAAATGCCCCCACGAACGGCAAATTCACCAGGCTCTGAAACAAAGTCTACCCGCCTAAAACCAAAGTCAAACAGCGTCTCGTTGACAAAATCAATACTCAACTCATCTCCCTTTTTTATGGACAAGGTTTTGCGCTGTAATTCTTTTGGGGTTAACACTTGTTCTGAAAGCGCCTCTGGATATGTAATGACGAGCTGCCTAGGGTTATTTTTGATTTTTTGAAGCACCTCTGCTCTCATCAATACATTGGCATTTTCCGTTTCTTCAGTCGCATAGGGACGTCGGTAACTCGACGGAAAAAAAATGGGGGCATCAGCAAGTAATACCTCCAAATCATTTAGGTAATAGGCCGCTTCTTCTTTGTCGTTGAGTACCCAAACTAAAGTGGCGTTGTGTTGTTCGAACAACGACTTGACTAAAAAGCTGTGTTTTGACCCAACAAGACCAGCAGCAAATACGCTACCATGGTCTAAAGCGCTTTGGTAAATGGCTCTAAATTGAGAATTGTTTTGATACAGAACGGGAAGTTCGTTCACGTTTGCTTTTTGACAAAAATACAAAGTAGTTGGCGTGTCAGCCTCAAGAACGTTATTTTTTAAACAAATTAGTACTTTCTTGTGAGGGAATTACACCTCAATATTCTTTAGAGTTATTACATTTGCCACCCGATGGATAATCTAATCATTCGTAATGCCTCCAAGAGCGACGTGCCTGCCATACTCGGCTTGATTCAAGAGTTGGCAACATTTGAGCGTGAACCGGATGCTGTAGCAGTTACAGAAGCAGAACTTCTGCAGGATGGTTTTGGTGAAAACCCAGCGTTTGGCTGCTTTGTAGCTGCCATTGAAAATAAGGTAGTTGGTATTGCCTTGTATTATCCTTGCTATTCTACCTGGAAAGGTAAGTCTTGGCATTTGGAAGATTTGATAGTAACGAAACCTCACAGAGGAAAAGGAATCGGATTTGCATTGTTAAAGAAATTTATCTCTTTTGCCCATAACACGGGAGTACGTCGAATCCAATGGGTGGTATTGGATTGGAATACCCCCGCCATTAATTTTTATGAAAAACAAGGTGCGTCAACACTGTCTGACTGGAATATAACTCAAATGACAGAAGGCGCCATGCAAAAATTTATAGCAGAACAAGATGCGGGTATTTAAATTTGGAGGAGCTTCGGTAAAAGATGCAGAAGGCGTAATTAATGTTGTAAAGGTGCTTACTGAAATGGGTCATGAGGACACACTAGTTGTTGTTTCGGCTATGGGTAAGTCTACCAATGCTTTTGAAGGCGTTGTTGATGCCTATTTCGAAAACCCAGATTCATGTAAGGCTGCCTTGCACGAACTGGAAATGTTTCACCAAGAGATAGTGGAGACGCTATTTGATGGCGCACATGGACCTGTTGCCGAACGGGTGAAAAACCTGTGTGCTCAATGCGAGACTTTTTTAGCCAATAACCGTTCGCCACACAGGGCATTTGTTTACGACCAAGTGGTAAGCTTTGGCGAGTTGTTATCAACTTCCATTATTTGTGCTTTTTTAAACCATGTAGGTATTGCAGCAGAGTGGGTTGACGCACGAAGCTGTATCAAAACGGACAACTTCTACCGTAGTGCACACCTCAATTGGGAGCAAACACAAGCGGCCATACAAGACCAAATCCAAGGGAATGTATTAAAAGTTACCCAAGGATTCATTGCCTCAGATGAAAACAATTTTACCACCACCTTGGGTCGAGAGGGTTCAGATTATTCTGCTGCCATATTTGCTTATTGTATAGGTGCAACAGATGTGACGATATGGAAAGATGTACAAGGTGTTTTGAATGCCGATCCACGCGTGTTTGATAAAACACAATTACTTGAGCATATTTCATATCAAGAGGCCATAGAGCTTGCTTTTTACGGGGCATCTGTAATTCATCCGAAAACGCTACAGCCCCTCCAAAGAAAAGAAATCCCCCTTTATGTCAAATCCTTTTTAAACCCAAAACAAAAAGGCACTAAAGTGGGCAAAGGAGTGCGTATGCAGCCCGAAATTCCGTGTTATATTGTTAAAAAGGGCTTATCGCTATTGCGCCTGTCAACACGAGATTTTTCTTTTGTAGTGGAAGACAACATCAGCTATATATTTAAGCTTCTTCATGAACATAAGATGTCGGTTGATGTAATTCAAAATTCTGCCATAAGTTTTTCGGTTTGCGTGCAAGACAAGTATCGCAATATGGATGCCTTACTTCTTTCATTACGATCACGCTTTGACGTAAAACACACACCTGATGTATCCCTTTATACGATCCGTCATTTTGAGGAAAATTCCGCAGCATCTCTACTGAAATCAAAAGATCTTGTGCTCGAACAACGAACATCTACCACCCTACAATTGGTGTTAAAATAACTATATTTGGGGAATACGCACCCCAATGCCTGTAGTATATCCTAAAGATGTTGCCTTTGCCCTCGGACTGTCCAAAATTGGATTTCTAGGTCGCCTTATTGCCCGTATTGTAATGTGGTTTTTGCGCTTACATAAAATCAACACCATTTATGACTGTTGTGTTGCAAATAGCGATGAAGCCCACTTTACCTCCTCACTTTTGTATCAATTTAGAGCCAACTATCACATAAGCTCTTCGGAACTAAAGCGTATTCCACCCAAAGGTCCTGTGGCGCTTGTTTCAAATCATCCCTTGGGGGGATTGGATGGCATTATGCTTATACATTTATTGCAAGACGTACGTCCTGATTCTAAGTTGATGGCAAACTTCATATTGGAGCGTGTTACCTTACTTAAAAAATGGTTTATAAGCGTGAACCCCTTTGACGATAGCTTGACATCAAAATCAAGTGTAGGTGGATTTAGACAGGTATTACGCCACCTCGAAAATGGCGGTCTATTTGCGGTTTTCCCCGCGGGCGAAGTAGCTTCAAAAGTAAAAAGACAGGTGACCATTGATCCCATTTGGAATATCGCAACCATGCGCTTGATTCAACGCGCCAAAGTACCAGTTGTGCCCATTTATTTTCATGCAAGAAACAGTCCTTTATTTTATCGATTGGCCAAGATTCACCCGCTGCTGCGCACCGCTAGGCTACCTGCCGAATTATTGACACAACGTCAACGAAGTATTGCCATTCGCATAGGAAAACCCATTGCTGTAAAAGATCAAGAGATTCACCCATCTGTTCAAGATTACACCGATTTTGTGAGGCGTAAACTATACATGCTTTCAAACATTTATGAGCATAAGTCCATTCTCAAACGTGTGCAAGGCCCTCTAAAGCGAAAAAACAAAAAGGTGATGCCAATTGCGCCTGCGGTGCCCACATCATCATTAGAGCGTGAACTAATCAATCTTAAAGACAACGACAAATCACTACTGGTTTCAAAAGACTATGAGCTGTTTTTAACGCCCTCAGACTTGATACCAAACATATTGACAGAAATTGGACGGCAGCGAGAGCTTGCTTTTAGGGCTGTTGGCGAGGGAACGAACAAGTCCTTAGATTTAGATCATTATGACAACGATTACCTGCATCTGTTTTTGTGGGATCATAAAGCCCTTGCCTTGGTAGGTGCTTATAGATTGGGCTTGGGTAAGCAGTTGATGGACACACACGGCATATCAGGGTTTTATTTGTCTGAATTGTTCAAGTTTGAACCAGAAATCATGCATATGTTTAGCAACAGCATAGAACTTGGAAGGGCCTTTGTCTCACAAAAATATCAACAGCGGCCTATGCCACTTTTCTTGCTTTGGAAGGGCATTATTCACGCCACATTGCGCTATCCAGAATACGATTACTTAATGGGCAGTGTTAGCATCAGCAATCAGTTTTCTAAATTCACCAAATCCCTTATGATTGAGTTTATGCGTTCCCATTATTACGATCCCTATTTGGCGCAATACATCACCTCTAAAAAAGAATTTAAAGTAAAGCTTGACGATGCCGACAAAGAATTTGTATTTGATGAAACTTCAGCAGATTTGAACAAGTTTGATAAATTAATTGATGAGGTAGAACCCGGCGCATTGCGCTTGCCGGTGCTTATCAAAAAGTACATCAAACAAAATGCTCGAGTGGCTTCTTTTAATGTAGACCCTCTTTTTAATAATGCCATTGACGGCTTGATGTACATCAAAATTAAAGACATTCCATCCAGTACAGTGAAACCTGTTTTAGAAGAATTTCAGGCTTCTCTTGAGCAAAAAATCTATCTCAACAAATAGGATAGCGCAAAGTTTTTACAATAGGCTTTAATTTCGTCTCGAGTTGCAGCAAAAGCTGCATGGATTTCATCTTCGTTTTCAGAAACAAGCTTCGATGGATCTGTAAAATTATGATGCCAGCGCTGTGCTTTTTCACTTGGAATATAGGGACAGTTTTGTTGCGCATGATCACAAACTGTTATGATGTGATCAAAGGCGATTTCTGCATATTCGTCTACATGGTTTGACGTGTTTTTGCTGATGTCAATTCCTGCTTCTTGCATGATGCTAACCGCCCTGGGGTTTAAACCATGGGTTTCAATGCCGGCACTGTAAACCGATACATTTTGACCGCCAAAAAGCTGCATATACCCGTGTGCCATTTGACTTCTACATGAATTTCCAGTACAGAGAATTAAGATATTTATCATAGTGTTCTAAATAACAGTTATTTCAACAATAAAAGGTTTTCTCTAAGTTAAATTAACTTAAAAAATGGCCTGTATTTATCAGTTGTTTTAGCTTAGATAGGATCACTTCGCTCAATCGCAGATGGCTTTGTGTGGTCCAACCTGCAACATGCGGGGTGAAAATAACCTGATCACTTGCTGTCAAAAATGCCCAATCGTCAGACTGCGTCACATCTAAATCAAAAGCAGTAGTTTCTACATCAAGTACATCCAAGCAAGCTCCTTTTACTTTATTAGCTTTTAGTCCTTTAACTAGGTGTTCAACAACCACTTGATTGCCACGTGCGGTATTGATAAGCCAAAATGACTTTTTCATACTTTTAATAAATGCGTGGTTTACGTATTGCTGCGTACTCTCGTTCAGGGGGAGGTGAATACTAATAACATCCGCTTGATTACAAATTGATCTAAGCGGTACTTGGGTGGCATATTCATCTCCCATTTTATCTAGAATGTCGTGACACAAAACCCGAACGTCAAAGCCAGCCAATTTACGCGCAAACTGCTTGCCCGTATGTCCATAGCCAATGATACCTATAGTTTTTCCGCCTAATTCTTCACCTCGATTTGCTTCTCTTTGCCACTCTCCTTTGCGTACTTCTTTGTCACCTTGCGGTAATTTGTTCAGTAGGCTTAACAGCATGCCTAATGCGTGTTCGCCAACAGAAGGACTGTTGCCTTCTGGTGCAGCCACTACCTTAACGCCCATTGCTTCTGCTGCTTTGAGGTCAATATTTTCCAAACCTGAACCTACACGTGCAATAAATTTTAAGTTTTTGGCTTTTTGCAAAAAGGGCTCGTCAATGGAGAATCTACTCCTAAGCACGATGCCGTGATATTGGGCAATGTCTTGAGCGATAGTTTCTTTTGAAGACAGGGTATCTACAATATTTTCAAACCCCAAAACGGTCAATTGTTCTACGAGAATGGGATGGTTTTCGTCTAGGTGTAAAATACGCATCATGCTAAAAGCCTAAAATGACCTTGGCAATATAGAAGAACAGAAAAATGCCAAAAATATCGTTGCTTGTCGTGATAAAAGGTCCCGTGGCAATGGCCGGATCAATATTATTACGATCTAGAATGATGGGCACAAAGGTTCCCACTAGTGCCGAGACTACAATTACACATAACATAGACAAGGCAATGGTAAGGCTAACGGAAGTTTCAAGGCCTGTAAAATACCCAAATATGAGTAAGAGTGTACTCAGGGCAACTCCGTTTATAAGGCTAAGCCCCACTTCTTTTATCAATCGATTAAATAGACTTCCTTTAACAATATCATTTGCCAAACCTTGTACAATAATGGCCGATGATTGTACGCCAACATTCCCTGCCATTGCCGCTATCAGGGGCGTAAAGAAGAAAAGGGTTTTGTAGGATGGGTGCTGCATTACTTGCTCAAAGCCTTCTAAAATAAACACACTGCCCAAACCGCCAATAAGCCCTAAAATCAGCCATGGCAAACGCGCCCGTGTTAATTCTACGATGCTGTCATCGGCTTCAACGTCAGAGGCAATACCAGCCGCCAACTGGTAGTCTTTGTCTGCTTCATCTTTGATAAAATCTACAATATCATCAATCGTAATTCTACCGAGTAATTTTTTTTTGTCGTCTACAACGGGAACCGCTTCTAAATCGTATTTAGCCATAAGCTTGGCTATTTCTTCGCCTTGTTCGCTGATATTGACGTAATCAACTTTAGGAATAAAAACGCTTTTGACCTTGGCCTTTTCATTTGCGGTAAGTAAGTCTTTTAGGGACAGGCGTCCTATTAGAACATTTTCATCGTCAACCACATAAATAGAATGTACTCTTTTGACTTCTGATGCTTGTGTTCGCATCTCGCGTACACATTTGGTAATCGACCAATTTTCATTGACTTTGACCAATTCTTTTGCCATCAACCCACCTGCTGAGTCTTCGTCATAGGTAAGCAGCTCTTGGATATCTTGAACCCGCTCTTCGTCTTCTATTTGGGCAATTACCTCGGCCTGTCGTTTTTCAGGCAGCTCTGCAATTAAATCAACGGCATCATCGGTATCGAGCTCCTCTACCTCCTCAGCAATTTCCTTAACCGAAAGCAATTCAAGTATGGACTCTCGAATATCTTCGTCTACTTCTGTTAGTACGTCTGAGGTTTTTTTAGAATCGAGCAGTTTGATTAAATAAATTCCCTCATCAATTGAGAGTTCATCAACAATCTCGGCTAAATCGGCATAGTGGTATTCACCAGCGCGCTTTTTTAGTGCATTGGCATTGCGCTGCTCAATGTCGCTTTTGAATTGCGATAGGATTTCGTCATTGAGTTGAAAAGGTGTCATCAGCTATTTTTTGTGTCAACAATATAAATTCCGATACACCCAAGCGCTCTGGGCGTTCATCAAAGATACTATCTTCTTTTAAACTAGCCGAAAGCCCAAAGGATTTTAGGCTATTTCGCAAGGTTTTTCGCCGTTGTTGAAAGGCTGTTTTGACCACCCTAAAAAAGAGTTTGTCATCACAGGGCAATGCATAGTCTGATTTGCGCTTCAATCGGATAACAGCAGAAGCTACTTTTGGGGGTGGGTCAAAAACAAATCGCGACACATTAAACAGGTATTCTGTCTCGTAGAAGGCCTGAGTTAACACCGATAAAATTCCATAGGCTTTACTACCCGGTTTTTCACAGATGCGCGCTGCAACCTCTTTTTGAAACATGCCCGCAAATTCGGGTACTCGTGTTCTTTGTTCAATTACGCGAAATAAAATTTGACTGGAAATATTATATGGAAAGTTTCCAATAACAGCTAGCTGCGCATCAAATTGATCGGCAAGGGATATTTTTAAAAAATCACCCTCCAAGATTCGATCTTCTAATTGGCTGAAATGCGTCTTGAGGTAGCTAACAGATTCGGTATCGATTTCAATTACATGCGTGGTAAATGATTTTTCCAGTAGGTATTTGGTAAGTACGCCCATTCCTGGACCAACTTCAAGTACATGATTATAACCCACTCCGGACAGGGTATTGGCAATGTTTTGCGCAATGTTTAGGTCGGTTAAAAAGTGCTGTCCAAGGTATTTTTTTGGGCGAACACTCATTTGTATGACTTCAAAAACTCTAACCGACTTGCAAAAGCCACCCAATCTTGAGGAAAAACACGATATAGTTTTTGCAATACCAGTTGATGGCCAATTTCTTTTATCCAACGCAAATGCTCGGGCTCTGGGCAATAGAATTGCATACTAAAGGTGGTTCCTTTAATAGGCTCAACCCCATCTACAAACTCAACACGCAACAAGTCTATTTGTTGTACGTTTTTGACAATTTCGGGCAGTAACTCTTTATCAACGTGCGTCGCCCAATCTTTTTCAATATTGGGCTCAACGATAAAGGTGATGTTGTAAATCTGCATATCAGTTGATGATGTCAAACCCAGTATAGGGTACAAGTGCTTTTGGTATATATATGCCATCAGGTTTTTGATGGTTTTCCAACAGTCCTGCCACAATACGCGGTAGGGCAAGGGCACTTCCGTTGAGCGTATGTGCAAGTTGCTTTTTACCATCTTTCCCTTTATAGCGTAGCTTTAATCTATTGGCTTGGAAGGATTCAAAATTAGATACAGAGCTCACTTCCAGCCAGCGATTTTGCGCTGTAGAAAACACCTCAAAATCATAGGTTAAGGCAGCAGTAAACCCTAGGTCGCCCCCACAAAGGCGTAGTATGCGGTAAGGCAAATCCAAGGAAGTTAAAAGTGTTCCTATATGATTTACCATTTCGTCCAAGGCGGCATAAGATTTATCAGGATGTGATATACGTACCACTTCCACTTTGTCAAACTGGTGCAGGCGGTTAAGTCCGCGTACATGTGCGCCATAGCTTCCTGCCTCACGTCTAAAACAAGGGGTATAGGCTGTGAGTTTAACAGGTAATGCGTCTTCATGGATCAAGCTGTCACGGTATAGGTTTGTTACGGGCACTTCGGCAGTTGGGATTAGATATAAGTCATCCTCTGTAACGTGATACATTTGCCCTTCTTTATCGGGCAATTGCCCAGTACCTAAGCCAGAGGCTTCATTTACCAAATGGGGCACTTGTACTTCGCCATAGCCAGCAGCTGTATTAAAATCTAAGAAATAATTGATTAGTGCACGTTGTAGTTTAGCGCCCTTTCCCGTATAAACGGGAAATCCAGCGCCTGTGATTTTCGCACCCAATTCAAAGTCAATAAGCTTGTATTTTTTTGCCAATTCCCAATGTGGCAATGCAGCATCGCCTAGGGTTGGGATATTTCCTTTTTGAAGAACTTCTTCGTTGTCTTGATCAGAATTACCACTTGGAACACTTGGGTGTGGAATGTTGGGCAGCTGATAAAGTACTTCTTGTAACTGGGTAGCGACTTCTTGTAAGGTGTCTTGAAGTTCTTTTGAGCTGGCCTTAAGTGCAGCAGACTCTTGTTTTTTAACAGTTGCTTCTTCGCTAGCCCCTTGTTTGAATAGCTGTCCAATTTCTTTGGCAATGGCATTTGCTTGTGCTAGGGTTTGGTCAAGTGTTGCTTGGGTAGCACGTCGTTTTTCGTCCAAGGAAAGCAATGTCGTTAATTGAGGCGCAGCATCGATGTTGCGTTTTTGCAACCCAGCCACCACTTGGTCAAAATGTTCACGAACGTGTGCAGGAATCAGCATAATCGTTTTTTTACAAAGGTAAAGTTTTGTACTCAGTCAGAATAAAATCCTTGTCTTTTTCCAACTGTAGTTGTAAGTCTGCCATAGAATCAAATTTTACTTCGTCTCTAACTCGATCTAGTAAAGCCACTTGCAGTCGTTGGTCATACACGTTGCCAGACCAATTGATGATGTGCAGCTCTATGCTCTGCTGTTGGCCGTTTACTGTGGGATTTGTACCAATATTAATCATCCCCAAGTACCATTCGTTTGCGATGTTCACTTGCGCGGTGTAAACCCCTTCTTTAGGGATGATTTTATCTGGATTTTCCACCGAGATGTTGGCTGTTGGAAACCCAATAGTTCTCCCTTTTTTGTTTCCTTTGATCACAGTGCCTGTGAGGGTAAAGGGGTGTCCCAAATAGGCGTTTGCGGTTGTGATGTCGCCCGCTGATAAAGCCGTTCTAATTTTGGTTGAGCTTATGGAAATATTATCCAATTGTTGGGGATTGATTTGGGTAACGCTAAAATCATAGATATTTCCGAAATGCTCGAGGTCATCTACGGCAGCTGCACGGTTTTTTCCAAAGCGGTGGTTGTGGCCAATAACAATTTCTTTGGTATTGAGCAGTTTGAGCAATATGGCTTCAATATATGCCGCAGCACTCAATTGTGAAAAGCTTTTGGTAAAAGGATGCACCACTACATGGTTTAGGCCATGGCGCTCTAGAGTTGCAGCACGTTCTTCTAATGTTTGGATAAGCGGCATGGGCGCGTTGGGCTGAAGTATTTTCCTTGGATGTGGAGCAAACGTCAACAACACAGATGCAAGCCCTGATTTTTTTGCTTTCTCAACCACCTGCGTAATGATTTCTTGATGTCCTAAGTGTACGCCGTCAAAAGTACCCACGGTAACTATGGTTTTTTTTGAAGTTGTAAACGTAGCACTGTTTATAATGATACTCATGCGGGGTCTAGGGCATTTCCATTAAACGTATTCATGGCATTTGACGCACCATCTCCCACAAAAGACAAACTTGCCTGTGATGCTTTGTCTACACCAAAAGGGAGTAAGGTGGCCTCGTCTTTTGCCCATGGTTGTAGAACAAAATCAACTTGCTTGCCCCTGCCAAAGGCTGAGCCAATTCCAAAACGCAGTCTTGTATAGGCTGTTGTATTTAGTTGGTCACAAACATCTTGTAGGCCATTGTGCCCTCCTGCAGATCCTTTTTGTCGCATTCTCAAGGTTCCGAAGTCCAAGTGGATGTCGTCTGTAATGACCAATATATTTTCTAGGGGAATATTCTTTTGTTTCATCCAGTAGCGTACGGCTTTACCACTTCTATTCATAAAGGTACTGGGCTTTAGTAGGTAAACTGTTTTTCCTTTATGCCTGAAATGGGCTAGATCGCCTAGGCGGAGGGTTTCGAAACGAACTTCCATTTGCTTTGCTACTTCGTCGAGCACCTCAAATCCGATATTGTGTCGGGTACCGCTGTATTCGGGGCCTATGTTACCCAAACCAACAAGCAAAAAAGATTTCATAGCCGTTTCATTTTTTTTGGCTGATGAAAAAAAAGGAATGCGAAGTTTCATCTGTGTAAAAATAAAAAAAGCATCCCAGTGTTTCGTAGGATGCTTTAAAAAATTGATTTATTTTAATCCTATTCTTCAGCAGAAGCGCCTTCTTCAGTACTTCCTTCAGCACCTTGCTCAGCTCCTTCAGCTCCTTCTTCAGCACCTTCCACTTCATCTTCGATTTTAAGTGAAACTCTGGATGTACGTACTTGACATACAACGGTGTTGTCTGGGTGTAAGAATTTGAATTTTTCGTCAGCAACTTCTGTAACGTACAACTTGTCTCCAAGCTCAAGTTCAGAAATATCTGCTTCGATTACGTCAGGCAAATTGGCTGGTAAAGCCCGTACTTTTAGCTTACGCTTGTTACGACTTAATACCCCACCTGAGTTAAGTACACCTGGCGCTGCTCCTTTAATCACAACAGGAATATTCATAGAAACTTCCTTGTCGTCAAATAATTGATAAAAGTCGATGTGTAGAATTTTATCAGTAACAGGGTGAAACTGAATGTCCTGCAAAATGGCATTAAACGTTCCGTTATCGCCTAGGTCGATAACCACCGTATGCGCATTAGGAGTATATACTAGCTTGGCAAACACTCTTTCGTCTGCAGCAAAGTGCACTGGCGTTTCCCCTCCGTATAATACGCAAGGAACCTCTCCAGCATTACGTAGGGCTTTGGTAGCTACCTTGCCCACGCTTTCTCTTTTAGATCCGTTGATGGTAATTGATTTCATATTTGTTGTTTATTACATGATAAATTTGCTTGAGATAGACTCGTTGTGGTGTACATTATACATCACATCAGCAAACAATTGAGCACAGCTCAATACTTTAATTTTTTTACTCTTTTTCGCAAGCGGTATAGAGTCGGTTACGATGAGTTCAGATAATTGTGATGCTTCAACACGTTCGTAAGCTTCACCTGAAAGTAGGGGGTGTGTACAGACAGCACGTACGCTCTTGGCGCCACGTTCCGTCATAAGATCGGCAGCACGAGTAAGTGTTCCTGCGGTATCGACCATGTCATCTACCAATACAACATTTTTACCTTTCACATCTCCAATGAGCTCCATATGCGAAATGATGTTGGCTTTTTTGCGTTGTTTGTAGCAGATAACCACATCGCTTTCTAAAAACCGTGAATAGGCATATGCTCTTTTCGAACCGCCCATATCTGGTGAAGCTATGGTAAGGTCGTCAAGATTTAGTGACTTGAGGTAAGGCAAAAACAATGAGGATGCAAATAAATGATCAACGGGTTTTTCAAAGAACCCTTGAATTTGATCGGCGTGCAAATCCATGGTGATGATGCGTGTAGCACCGGCTGTTTCCAACAATTTGGCTACTAACTTAGCCCCTATCGGAACTCTTGGCTTGTCTTTGCGGTCTTGTCTTGCCCAACCAAAATAAGGCATCACGGCAGTAATGTGTCGTGCTGAAGCGCGTTTGGCGGCATCGAGCATAAGCAACATTTCCATCAAATTCTCGGAAGTGGGGTTGGTGGAACCTATTATAAAGATACGTGATCCACGAACCGATTCTTCGAAGGAAGGTTGGTATTCACCATCGCTGTATCGAGAAAACAGTACATTACCCATAGGAATGCCGTATTGCTTGGTAATCTCCTTGGCTAAGGCTGTACTTTGCGTACAAGCAAAAATTTTCGATTCGATGGTTGTTTTTCCCATAGTTTTTTATGCGGGATGCAAATGTAGGAATTTATTTGAGCCTGCATAAATGCTTGGCCGTTTTTCTTGGCAAGCATTAAAAATATTGGCTACATTTGCCTTCTTTTAGCCTCGGTGGCGGAATTGGTAGACGCGCCGGATTCAAAATCCGGTTCTGCAAGGAGTGTGGGTTCGATTCCCACCCGAGGTACTTAGCCCAGCATAACGTTGGGCTTTTTTATTTCAATACTGCCCTTAGTTTGGCTTGCGTGGGCGTGAACAGCTTTGCTGCATAGCTATTTTGGAACTGTAGCCCACCACACGGAACTGGGCTCAGGCAATTTGTCAATACTAATGGGCGCGCCTATTTTTGGCGACACTATGGGAACGCCGAGTGTTCTGGCTTTTTTGCGAATCTGCAATATGGGGGCAGTCCAGGCATGCGATGATAGTTTGAATGCACCCCAATGAATGGGCATAATTGCTTTAGCTTTTAAATCCAGCCCTGCTTGTGCGCTTTCTTCTGGGAACATATGAATATCTGGCCACATGGTATTGTATTGACCACATTCAATCAACGCAAGGTCAAAGGGACCATAATTTTCTCCAATTTGCGTAAAGTGCTTTCCGTATCCGCTGTCCCCGCTAAAGTATATGTTTGCATCCTTGGATGTTATCACCCATGAACTCCATAATGTGCTTTTGCGATTGTTGAATTTTCTACCCGAAAAATGCTGTGCCGGGGTACATGTCAATTTAATGTTCTTAAAAGCAGTTGCTTCCCACCAGTCTTTTTCATGGATTTTCGCACTGCTAATTCCCCAAGCTTCTAAATGGACGCCAACGCCTAATGGGACAAAATAAGCGCCTACCTTGTCCTTTAACTTTACAATAGATGCATAGTCTAAGTGATCGTAGTGGTCGTGAGAGATAATGACAGCGTCTATCTTGGGTAGGTTTTCTATTTCAATGGGTAGTTCGTCGCTAAAGCGTTTGCTTCCCAACCATGGATGAGGTGCTGGCACGTCACCAAAAATGGGGTCGATGAGCATAACAGAACCATCCATATGCATCAAAAACGTGGAATGCCCAAACCAATATAATTTGGTCTCATCTGTTGAGGCGGTAATGTCTGCTGGGTCTATTTTTTGAACCGCTATGTTTTGTTCAGGAACTCCGTTTTCAACGTTTTCAAAAAAGAATTTTCGGATAATTTTTAGGACTTTACTTAGGCCAAAATCTTTTGCAGTTTCTCTGTTTTGATTGTGAAAAATACCATTCTCGAACTGTTGGGAATCTACATATTGCTCTTGTCGTTCCTCGGTTACATCTCCTCCAAAAGAGGGGTAAAAAGCCACAAAGAGTTGAAAGCTAACAACTACTATGATTAGCAATACTCCAACATATAATACCATCCGACCTATTAGGGATTTTATTTTTTTCAATTCGGTGTACCTTATAAGTATACAGCTCGCTAAGATAGGTAAGTATGCTAACGGTTGGTATAAGAATTGTAGCGGATTTTACACACTAATTTTCAGTTTAACAATGATCTTTAATTTATTCATTTTTCTTTTGATTAAGAGATTAAACCGATATTTTTTATATATTGTTGTAGACAGTTTTTTTATCTCATCCATCCTTCAACAATATAATTCCGCTCAGTTATTTTATAATTATTTCCATTTAAAGGTTCGAACCATAATTCAATCCTAGCGCCATATTTATCTCCCCAAGAGCCTATGCCACCCACCAACTCGAAAATGGTGTCAACATCAGGTATGTGCAAGCGTTATTAGGGCATAACTCCATCAAAACCACCGAGCTGTACACCCACGTAATCAAAATATCAAAAAATAACATTGCAAGTCCGCTAGATCATTTGTAGCCTTATACCGTTTTCAGCACATGGGTGACTATCCCCCAAATGATAAGCTCATTGTCTTCGGTTACTTGTAATGGCTTGTACTGTTCGTTTTCGGGCATCAGCCAGACGCAGTCTTTAGCTACTTTGAGGCGCTTTACCGTAAACTCCCCATCCACAAAGCACACGGCAATTTTGCCGTCTTGGGGCTCCAAGCTCCGGTCAATGACAAGCAAATCGCCATCGTCCAGTCCTGCGCGCACCATAGATTGTCCCGCCACGCGCGCATAGAATGTAGCGGCTTTGTTTTTGACCACAGCCTTGTCAAGGCTTATGCGTACTTCTTTAAAGTCGTCTGCAGGTGAGGGAAAGCCTGCAGAAATACCTTCGCCCGCCAGCCAAACATCGGCTTCGTTGTTGGTGTCGGGACTATAAAAATGGAGTGTTGTTGCTTTTTTCATCTTACCGTAATAATATCGTGAATGTCTGTAGTGTAACGCGGCGATAAGTGAGCTTGTTTCATTTTAAAAGTTCTGCTCAGATCTTGGTTGGCAAGTTTGATTTTATGTGAACCATACTTGCGATGCAGTTGATCGATACGTTGCATTAGCGCCTCATGACGGCTATCTTCCCCATCAAACAAAGTGAGCTGTTGGGCTGTCTTGGGTACAATTCCCGTAACCATCACCCCAGCTTTTTTATACTGAATACCGTCTTTGAAAATATGTTCTAATCCCTTTAGGGCATATTTGCTAATGGTCAAGTTCGACTGGGATGCAAAAGGCATGGTAACCAACATACCGTTGCGGTATTGTGGCAAGTCGGGCATAAACGGATTGCTGCGGACAAACACATAAAGGGCATGACAACTGCTCCCTTGCTTGCGTAGCTTTTCGGCGCAAAGCGTTGCATAGGTCGATATGCGTTCGCGTAGTTCTTCATAGGAAGTAATAAGGGATTCGAAACTGCGTGTGGTAGCGATGGCTTTTTTAGGAGCAGCAATCATTTCCATGGGAATGGTGGCGGTTCCTTCCAAATCTTTTTTGAGGCGAAGCCCCACGATGCTCATTTGCTTACGCACCCAATCGTCGCTGAGTTGGGTAAAGTCATAGGCGGTTTTCACTTCGTTCAGTGCGAGCCGGTGCGCGTGTTTGCGGCCAATGCCCCAAACGTCTGCAATGGGCAGCCACTTCAGTGCCTTAATGCGCTTTTTTTCTGAGTTAATAACATAGACACCGTTGGTTCTGTCGGCGAATTTTTTGGCCACACGGTTGGCTACTTTAGCAAGGCCCTTGCTGGGACCAAGTCCAATGCTAACGGGCATTCCAGTCCATTTGCCTACACGCTTGCGCATTTGTTGTGCATAAGCTTCCATATCATAATGCTCGAAGCCATCAAAATGTAAAAATGCCTCGTCAATGCTGTACACTTCCACTTCGGGCGTAAACTGACGTAAGACCTCCATAACACGTTGGCTTATGTCCCCATAGAGCGGATAGTTGGACGAAAAAACCTGAACCTTGTGCTGCCTAAAAAAAGACAAAAATTGGTGCGCGGGCGCCCCCATGGGTAGTCCAAGGGCTTTGGCCTCGTTACTGCGCGCAATTACACAACCGTCATTGTTGGACAAAATAGCTATAGCCTTGTCGTTTAATGTGGGTTGAAAAATGCGCTCACAAGAAGCGTAGAAGTTGTTACAATCGACTAAAGCAAACACATTCAAAACTACATTTTTTTACTATATAATTAACTAGTTTTTTTCAACGAAATCACACGTTAATAAATGCAAATGCAGTACATTTGTTTAGTACAATTACTCCTAAATGGACAAGTATTCGTTTCTCAATGCAGCCCATACGGCTCATTTTGCGCAGCTTTACGACCAATATCTCATAAACCCTGATAGCGTAGAGCCCAGCTGGCGTGCCTTTTTCCAAGGATTTGACTTTGGTTTAGAAAATAGCGCTAAATATGCCGGCGATAATGTTCCTGAAGCAGTTCTCAAAGAATTTCGTGTCGTAAAACTTATTGACGGTTACCGTGGAAGTGGACACCTTTTCACGCGTACCAACCCAGTAAGAGAGCGTAGAAAATACAAACCTACCCTTGCCATTGAAAATTTTGGATTGACCCATGAAGACCTCGATACGGTATTTTCTGCTGGTGAAATCATAGGGGTTGGTCCAGCAAAACTGGCTGATATCATTGTGCACTTGGAGCGTATCTACTGCGAATCCATAGGCTTGGAGTATATGTTTATCCGTCATCCACAACGTGTAAACTGGATTCAAAAATGGATTAATAAAAATGGTAACCACCCCAACTTTAGCAATGACGAGAAAAAGCATATCCTTAAAAAACTAAACGAAGCTGTTGCTTTTGAGAGTTTTTTACACACCAAATATGTAGGCCAAAAACGCTTTTCTCTAGAGGGAGGCGAAACGCTTATTCCGGCCTTAGATGCGCTTATTGAAGGCGCCGCCAAAGAAGGAGTGAAAGAATTTGTGGTAGGGATGGCGCACCGTGGTCGTCTTAATACCTTGACCAATATTTTCGGCAAGCCTGCACAAGATATTTTCAGCGAGTTTGACGGTAAAGACTACGAAGAGGAGGTCTTTGACGGCGACGTTAAGTATCACTTAGGGTGGACTTCAAAACGACAAACGGATGCTGGTTATCAAGTGAACATGAATATTGCGCCCAATCCCTCTCACCTAGAAGCAGTCAATGCTGTGGTGGAAGGCATTACACGTGCCAAACAAGATATCAACTACAATGGGGATACGCGAAAAGTAATGCCCATTCTTATTCATGGGGATGCTGCTATTGCAGGTCAGGGGGTCGTATATGAAGTGGTACAAATGGCACAACTCGATGGTTACAGAACCGGGGGAACTATTCACATAGTGGTCAATAATCAAATAGGATTTACCACCAATTATCTCGATGGGCGTTCAAGTACCTATTGTACAGACGTTGCCAAAGTCACCCTTTCACCCGTCTTGCACGTAAATGCTGACGACGCAGAGGCAGTGGTACATGCCATGCATTTTGCTTTGGCCTATCGCAACCGCTTTTCACGGGATGTATTTATCGATTTGCTTGGTTATAGGAAATATGGTCATAATGAAGGCGATGAACCACGGTTTACGCAACCTAAATTATACAAGGCCATTGGTAAACACAAAAATCCGCGTGATATTTATGCTGCCAAGCTGATGTCTAGAGGTGTAATTAATCAAGATCTTTTAGATGAAATGGAAACGACCTACAAAGAAACACTTGAAGAGAAACTTGAGGATGCACGATTGGCTTCCAACACGGTGATCACGCCATTTATGCAAGATCAATGGACAGGATATCAACGCGCCAAGCAAAAAGACATGCTTCAGCCTGTTGACACCTCAATTGAACTCAAAAAGCTGGATGCCATTGCAGCTACGCTTACCGAACTTCCTTCAGACAAAAAATTCTTGCGCAAAACAGAGCGTTTGGTAAAAGACCGCAAGGCCATGTATTTTGAGCGCAATCAATTGGATTGGGCTATGGGTGAGCTATTGGCTTATGGCTCCTTACTCTCAGAAGGGCATGATGTGCGAATTTCTGGACAGGATGTTGAGCGCGGTACCTTTTCACATCGACATGCGGTAATGAAAGTTGAAGATTCTGAAGAAGAGGTGGTGCTTTTAAACAGCCTAAACAAATCCCAAGGACGCTTTAATATCTTCAACTCTTCCTTATCCGAATATGGTGTTATGGGCTACGATTATGGCTTTGCCATGGCCAGTCCAAATGCCCTGACCATTTGGGAAGCACAGTTTGGAGACTTTAGTAACGGCGCACAAATTATGATTGACCAATACCTGTCTTCTGCCGAAGACAAATGGAAAATGCAGAACGGCTTAGTGTTGTTCCTTCCACACGGTTATGAAGGTCAGGGCGCAGAGCACTCCTCGGCACGAATGGAGCGCTATTTACAGCTTTGTGCTAAAGACAATATGTTTGTGGCTGATGTAACCACGCCAGCTAACTTATTCCATATGTTACGCCGACAGCTTAAATCATCATATAGAAAACCATTGGTCGTATTTACGCCAAAAAGTTTGTTGCGACACCCAATGGCCGTTTCTTCAAAAGAAGCCTTGGCAACAGGTCAGTTTATGCCTTTGATTGAGGATGAAAGCGTTCAAGTAAAAACGGTAAAAACACTGGTGTTGTGTACCGGTAAGTTTTACTATGACTTGCTCGACGCTCGGACAGCTAAAAAACGCCATGATGTAGCACTTGTAAGGTTAGAACAACTCTTTCCATTACCAAAAATAGAATTAAAAGGGCTGTTTGAAAAGTATGTCGATGCCGAATTGGTGTGGGCACAAGAAGAGCCACGCAACATGGGTGCTTATGGACATTTGCTATTGCACTTACCTCAAGCACGTAATTTTCGTGTTGCTTCACGCCGTTTTTATGGTGCGCCTGCGGCGGGTAGTTCAACGCGATCTAAGCGTAGACATCAAGAAATTATTGAGTACGTATTTGATAAAACCAAAGACAATATGCGCTAGTACATTCGCATCCATTCTCAATTATTTTATGGGAGCGTATACCCAAAGCTAAATACAAGTGGAATAGCTACTCCAGCATTTTGCGTAAATATGTTTCCGTTTGAGTAATGCATTATTTTTACATCCAGGTTATATTGTTTAGATGACCCGAAAAAGGCCCCTATACCCATAAAATA
>Ga0213862_10000008_pt1 | contig 76274 bp, 65 predicted proteins | sample PICome_7_FD_160092 | JGI IMG/M metagenome (GOLD analysis project Ga0213862, IMG submission 160092) | Coastal seawater microbial communities near Pivers Island, North Carolina, United States - PICO266 | ecosystem: Environmental > Aquatic > Marine > Coastal | place: USA: North Carolina... | reverse complement strand
ATCCTTAAGGAACCGCTTAAGTGCAGAACTTTGATAACTATTCTCCCATAAAATTGAAGGCGTATCATTTAAATCGTTCTCTAAATAAGGTGGCAAACTTATTGTTTCTAAAGGAAACAAATCAAAGAATTCTTTTGGAGCATAACGTGGTGTGTGAGGTCGGTTCATCCCCGCCACAATAAAAAATGGGCTTTCGTGCGTTTCATTTAATTTTTCGACAACCCATCTCGATGTAATTTCATCGGGCATTAACTCCCTGTTCATTTCACTTTCATACTGAAAATTCCAAGGCGCTTCCCAGTCTTTCATCCACCCAGTGTAATCCCCAACCGTTGGAATCTCATTCAGCGGAGCGAATCCTCCCCATTTACTATCTCTTATATTGGGTGGCATAACGGGGTGCCCAAAGGCAAGCGGTTTTCCCCAACTCTGCATTGTATAGCCATCCCATGGAAAAGGACCAAAACTTGAAGGTCCGCCATCCAAGGGCTGATTAAATACACTATTATCTTCATGCCCATTATGAAAGACTTTGCCGCTTCCGTACACTTTATAACCATTGTTACTGTAATGTTCCATTACGGTAACAGCAGTTGTCATCATTGGGAAATTACGCCATCTATTTTGTTGTTGATTGTGTCCGTAATATCCTGTTTTACTGGGATACATTCCTGTCCAAAGACTTGCTCTAGACGGACCGCAAATGGGCGCATTAGCGTGGGCATTTGTAAATTGAATTCCTTTACTAATTAGCCTGTTAATATTTGGGGTTTGCGCTTGTACATGCCCTCCCATTCCCTCAACAGAATCATTTAAATCATCACTAATTATTATTATGACATTTGGTCTATCATGTTGACCATATAAAGCAAAACTCATAAAGAATGATGCAACGAATATTGATATAGACTTAATATACGTTTTTTTGATCGTCGAATTTATATCCATTTGTAAATCTTATTATAAAAAATGACTTCAATTAATAACCCTATTTTAATTGTTTTTGTTCTAGGGATAAAACTTATTAGCCATGAAAAAGGAGATGTAAATTTCGATACAGCGCATCAGTATTCAAATTCACAAATCTAAAATTATTGAATAAATCGCTGTTTCATGTCAAAAAACTCAATATCCACAAACAAACTAACGGACTCAGAACATTTATACTGTTGAAAACCATCTTTAGAATTACTGCAAAATAAGTTTTTTACATATTTTCTGTTCACCACTTTTAACCTCTAACAAATAAACACCCTTTGGCAATGCCTGTAAGTCCAATACACCTCCACCCTCTTGGGTAAATAAAGACTGTCCATTTAGCCGATATACCTCATAATTCATTTTAGAAGACGCATTCATCACATATACCAAGCCATTTGAAGGATTTGGATAAATGATGATTGATGCTGCAGCATTGTCTGGTAGATCATTTAAATTTAGTACTTGTGAAAGCTGATATACATAACTAGTAAACGACATTGCAGGAAGAGATGTCTCCAAATACCTCGAGCTATTTGAAAAAGTTAAAGAGGATTGCGTAAAATCTTCAGTATCAGATGTCCGATATTGCGTCAAAGAAGTAAGGTTATGCGGAATATCAAGTGCAAAAGAAATTGGCTCGGATTGCTCATTGAAAACATGAAGGACGATTTCATCATTCCCGGGTGAAATAAATGAGGTACTGTACATCCCTGAATTATTGTTTGCGTGACCTATTCGAACATAATCCTTGCCAGAGAGGTTAATAAATTGCTTCATGACATGATACCGCTTTGGTAAAATGATATTGTCTTGATCCCATAGAACAAGTGCAGAAGACCCTTCTTTGTCACCAGCAACATTTGGTGTTTCATATTTATGTTCTTCAAACAGTAAATGTGTCATATAGCCAGTAAGTTCACCCCCATTAAAGCCACGAGAAATCCACTTTATATAATTAGCTGCATCAGTCATGGACATTTCCAAACTCTTAAGGTTTGCTGATTCCGTAACCCAAATAGGTTTTTGATCCGATACATCTGTCAACATTGACCAATCTGCGTTATGCGACGAATCATAATAGGTATGCGTGCCAATTACATCAATTGCCGATTTGGTTGGGGTGTGTTGAAACATGGTAGAAATGTATGAGGCGGTGGAATTTATCGCTGTTAAGTTATTATTATTACTTCCAGGTACAGCACGCGCTGATTCTGGGCTTACAATTCGCACCGAAGAAAAACCCGCTTGATCTAACTTTTCTCTCAAAGAAGGAATTATTTCCAAAAGTTCTGTTGGGGTAACATTCATGGACTCGTATGTATTCAAAAAGTCTGGCTCATTGGTAATGGAGACTTCTGTAACATCAATACCAAACCTATCTTTCATACCTGTTAAAAAAATTAAAATATATTCTATGAACTCATCAACCATTCCATCTTTGAGAGTATTTAGGAAGACACTTTCGTCACCAGAAGCGCGTTTATGAGATTCATTTTTTTTCATCCACCCCGGTGCTGTATTGCTATTACCAATAATGTAGTCAATCCCAACGTTTGAAAGTGAAATTGCTTGTTGTAAGGTGTTGATAACAAAGTGCGAGAATGAATTGCTAAGATCGTTATGATTGTAATACGTCCAGTTAATAGCATCCATATTAATAGAATTAGGATCAGTATTGTCGTTTGCATTATTTTCCAATGTATGGTAAATAAATAAGCGAATCATATTGATGTTTAGATCTTGATACGCCAGTTTTTCTATCTGTGCTCGTTTAGTTGCACTTAGCGCAGCCAAATCTTTAGTGCGCCTTTTAATTCCACCGCCCCATCCATCAATTTTTTGAAATCGTTCATTGGTGTTTAAGAGAACAGATTGGCCTGGCATTGCATTTACCTCGTCTAAGGAATAGGTGGTGTTTGCTGTTAAATATCGAAAGCTGATCTTGTAGTTAGAAACAGATTCCGCTATATCAAAAGTATGAACATATTGTTTCCAGTTTGGTTCTACATTAAATGTTTGCCCCTTGAAAACGGTTGGTCCAATCGTTGGATCGCTAATACAGAGTTTAATTTGAGCTGAACCGCTTGATTTTGCGTAAAAAGATATCGTTAATTTACTTTCCGCAGCAACACCAAAAGCATGTCTGGATTTTGTTTGTATGCTGTATTCAAAGTTTCCAAGAGAAGATATATCTGTTTGTATTGCTTTTGTACTTCCTGCTATAAGATTATTGGTTTGGATCGTAAATTGTGCAACTGCTGTATCATTTGCTAGATTAGTCCAATAGGTAAACTCAGTACCTGAAGTAACTTCAATTGCGCCATCCTGTATCGGAAGTTGGGCTAAACAATTCAACATGGACAGAAAAAAACAACATAAATTAGAGAAACTTTTCATTAAACAATTTTACAGCTAATAAATTCTAAACTCTATAATTATTATGTTAATACTTGTAAGAAATTAATCAACACCAACCGAGAAAGCGTAGCACTTGAGAATTTTTCTAACAATCAAACTAAATCAATAAAAAAATCAATTATATTTCGACTCAATTTTGGAATTATTAAAGTTGAACTGTTAGCAGTTTTAAACATCGAAAGTCTTATAGGATCAAGATAAATTTTCACTAACACTGTAGGTGAATTGATTTTGTTAAAAATGGCGAGTATCAAAAGCTTGTAAATGGAATTGCTTTCCTAGCCTAATTTCTTTGGTATTTTTTTGATTCGATATTAAAATATTTACGAACTATGAAAAAACTATTTGTTCTATCCCTCTTGTCTTTACTTCAATGTGAAAAAATAACGAAAGAAAAGACCATTCAAAAACCAAATGTCCTATTGTTTTATATGGATGACTTACGACCTGAATTGAGTAGTTTTGGAGTAGTGCATATTCAATCTCCAAACATTGATGCACTTGCAGCAAAAGGTGTGAAATTTACTAACGCCTATTGCAATGTACCCGTATGTGGAGCATCACGTGCCAGCATGCTCACAGGTATGCTACCCACCAAAAATAGATTTTTAGATTATAACACTTTTGCTGAAGAGGAAACACCAGATGCCATAAGCCTTCCTCAGTTATTTAAAGAAAATGGATATACCACTATTTCAAACGGGAAAATTTATCATCATTTAGACGACAGGGAAGCAGATTGGGATGAGGTTTGGCGCCCGTATGCATTTGATGAGAACGACACGAGTTTAGCACCAACCGATTATTGGCAATCGCTTTGGAAAGATTATCACAATCCAGAAAACGCAGCAACATATAAAAAGACTGATAGAGGCCCTGCATATGAAAGTACAAAGGTTTCAGACTCTACCTATATTGATGGGTTGATGACTGAAAAAATCATCAGAGATATTAAAAAATTAAAGAAAAACGGTACCCCATTCTTTTTAACAGCTGGCTTTATAAGCCCACACTTACCATTCAATGCACCAACAAAATACTGGGATTTATACAACAGAAATAATATTAAGCAGCCCGAAAACTATAACTATGTGCCGCGTGATGCGCCAAAAATGAGCATTAGCAATTGGCCAGAAATGCGCTCTTATACCAATATCCCCAAACGCGGTCAGGTTTCAGACAGCATAGCAATAGATTTGATTCACGGCTACTATGCTACCGTCTCGTATTCAGATGCCCTAATTGGTAAAATATTAGAAACGCTCAAGGACCAAGGGCTTGACAAAAACACCATTGTTGTTTTGGTTTCTGACCATGGGTATAATTTACAAGAGCACACTCAATGGGCAAAATTTACAAATTACAACACTTCAACCCAAGTACCTTTGATTATTTACAATCCACTTACAAAAACCAAGGGTCCAACTAATGCCTTAACATCGCTAGTAGACGTTTATCCTACATTGGCCGAAATATGTGGCCTTGAGGCACCTATTGACCAATTGGATGGAACGAGCTTGGTAGAGGTTATGTCTAATCCAAAATTGAAAGGAAAATCTCATATTTTTATTAAAAAAGGTAATGGGTTTACATTGAAAACTAATGACTTTAGTTATACCGAATTCATCAGATCAAAAGATAATACCACTGTTGCTTCCATGCTTTATGATCACCGAAAAAATAAGGATGAAAATGTCAATGTTATAAATCAAAAAGAATTTGCAAACGTTGTGTCAGAACTTAAGACTATTTTGCATACGGTCTATCAAAAGAATTTAACAGCCGAATAGCAATATTTGTTGTTGTTTTGCATGTACACAAATGAACAACTCAGCATAAGCATTACGACAAAACAATCTTAAAATTATCGTCTTTATAGCAATACCCTGAATTTGATTTCTCAGTAAATAGGGAACAACATATACAAGAATATGGGTTTAATAATAGAAGCTGCTTTTAATGAGAATAAATCCTATGAAAGTAATCCTAATAAACTTTGCTATCAAAACACGATTTTAATTTTTATAAGTCCATAACAGCTCTAAAGCCGGTATGTATACTTCCAGTATCAGGTGTAGTTTTCATGCGCATGGAGTTTCGATAACCACTACAATAGCTTTTGTGGCATAAAAAGCTACCACCCCTGCTGACACGCTTTTGAGCATAGGGTTCATTTGAGTCGTATGAAGTTTCAGGTCCCTTTGGATTAACAGCTATTTGACTCGCTAATGTCTTATAATAATTTTCATGATACCAGTCGGCACACCATTCCCAAACATTACCAGACATATCATATAATCCATAGCCGTTTGGTGGATAAGTACTAACAGGGGCGCTTAAATAAAAGCCATCACGTTGTTTGTTCTGATAAGGGAAATTTCCTTCCCATGTATTGGCTTTAGGTGCTCCCGTTAAAAGATCTTCATTCCCCCATGCATAAGGGTTGTCCACTAGACCACCTCTACTAGCATACTCCCACTCTGCTTCAGTTGGAAGTCGCTTACCAGCCCAGTTGCAATAGGCAACAGCATCAAACCAACTTATATGTACTACAGGGTGACTTTCCATTCCTTCTATACTACTTCCGGGACCTTCTGGTTGATGCCAATTGGCACCTTGCTTCCAACGCCACCACTGACCCACATTATCAAGTGGAACAGGGTTCTTAGTAGCCACAAAAACCAAAGAGGCTGGTACTAGCTGATTTGCATCAGGCCTGGGAGTTCCAGGGGGTAATTCTTTTTTAATTGCTTCCCAATCAACAGCCTTTTCAGCTGTAGTAACATATCCAGTAGCTTTTACAAAAGCATCGAACTGCGCATTGGTAACTTCGTGTATGTCCATCCAAAATGAGTCAATCTGAACTTGATGTTTAGGGTATTCATCGCGCCATGCGCGGTCATCATCAGCACCCATATTAAACGTTCCACCAGGAATTAAGGCCATACCTTCAGTAGATTGGTTTTTGCTAGTTTGTTCATGTTCTGCTACCAAAGATGAAAATCGGCTGTTTACAGGGGTGCAACTATGACCAGCGGTTTGCTCAATCGCTTTTGGTTTTTGCTGACAATTTGTTACAAAAATAAAAACAACTAAAAACAAAAATCTCATGCCTAAAAATAAATAATTTAATGGTAATAATGCAGGTTAATATTGAGTTAATATTATACAGCTGACTTAATGATTTTTTTGTGTTCTGAGCGTTCTCCGTCACTGAGTTGTAAAACATAAACTCCTGGCTTAAGTGTGAGAACATCTATAGATCTATGGCCTTGATCTAGGTCTAAGGTGCCTTTTTTTATGACTCTCCCCATTGAATCAATTATTCGATATCCCAATATTGATATGTTATCATTTAAAGGATTTATAAATAAATTATGATAAACTGGGTTTGGGTATGTAGCAAAAATAGATTCTTTTTTAACTTGGCCCATACCCAACGTAATATAACAAGAAGGGTCGACAAAATGAGACGGCTTTATGATACTTGAAAGCTTGTTGTCTGAAAAACTTTGTTGATTGGTATTATCAAAAAAGGTGTTATCAATTATTGACTCATCGGCCCCTAGAAAATCCTGCATAATCGTTGCAAAAACTTGACGATAGTCATGTTGAACCGTTTTGATCTGCCAATTATTATTTGTAGTTGCTTCATTTAGGTTAACATTGACTCCAGAAATACCTCCCTGAACAGGTTTGCCAAAAACAAACATGGGAGCAATTTCACCATGATCAGTTCCATAATTACCATTTTGTATGGCCTTACGTCCAAATTCAGAAAATGTCAGTCCAATAATATCATCACCAACAGAGTCTGAATTAATATCTGCAACAAATGCATCTACAGCAGATGAGAGTTCTGTCAGTAACTCGGTATGTTTACCGTTTATATCACCTGTGCCTTGATTTTGATTATTGTGAGTGTCAAAACCTCCAATTGTAACCATATAAATCTTGGTTTGAATACCACCTCTTATTAGACGAGCAACGGTTTTTAATTGGTCCGCTAAATCTGTATCCGGATACGTAACTAAGTTTGTTGCACCAGGAGCATTAAAAGAATTTTGGATGGCCTCTGCATATGTGTTAGCACTTGCGTCTGTATCTACAATGTACTGAAGTTCTGAACCATAATGAGAATTTTGTGGTATGTTTTGTGGAGCTTGCCCGGCTAAACCATTTAACACAGTATAGAAGTTCTCTGAGTTTTGACCTTCAATATTAAGAGCAGTACCATGCTCATGTTCGGCATGGAAACCAAGCCAGGTATTACTTGAACCAAGCTGAATACCCACTGGAAAGTTTGAGGGAAATAAATCAGCATAAGCCTCTTCCATAAATCGACCCATCCAACCACTATCTTTTCCATTATCCCAGCTGTTACCGTCATTTCCAGTTGCCCACAAATCAATTGAGGCAAAGTGACTTTTATTTGCTGCAGGATAACCAACTGATTGTAATACTCTTAAAATACCGTCTTGATACAAACCTTTAAAACCCGAATTAATATTACCTTGCATTAATGCTGGGTTAAATATTAAATCTTTATTTGTTCCAATAAATGATGCTTCAACGACCTGATCATTGTAATTGTTGACAGGAATGTAAATGTCTGGTCTAAGTGTTTGACTATAATATCCGAATTGATCGTAAGGAATAAGTGTGTTCAACCCATCATTACCTCCTTTTAATTCAATCAAAACCAATTTGCGATTGGAAATATTCCCGCAATTTAAAGACGTGTTTGCTAATTTGAGGGCAGCACCCACTTCATATGGTAATAATCCAAGTGCTGAGGCCGTAGATGAAAGTTTAATAAATTCTCTTCTTTTCATAAGCTTTGATTACATCAATTGGAATTCAGCAGCATTTATCATTTTAGGAAGCAAACCATGTTGACCAGAAAGTCTGTTTTTGATAAAAATAGCTGCATCTTCTTGTGTGCTCCCACTTGTTGTCTTATACGCTTCCCAAGCATCATACCAAACATAATTGGGCTCATTGTCTTGAATTAGGAATTTTACAAAATAGGCAATCCTGCTAGCATCTATGTTCTCAGTATAAAAGAGTTCGGCTAACTCTTGTACTATTTTATTAGCATCGTAGGGGTCTGAAATGGTACTTTCAATAAAATTCGTTGCGTCAAAATGTGTCCAAATTCGTGCGTAATACTGATACCCGCTATTGGTAGTTTGAATTCCTTGAATACGATTTTGCCCATTCCCATAGTTGTCACTATTATATGTTCCACCTATAAAGGATAGAATAGTATTATAACGTGCTATAATGTTGTTGGAATTAAACCACGCTTTGTCAAACGCTGGAGGCTGGTAATCAGCTGGATAACCAGCAACCGAAGCAGGTGAGAAAATGTTCATTCCACTAAACGAAAAAAATGTGTTATGACAAAAATTCCACCAAAACATATAAAATCTGTAATTCTCATTACTTTTAGCATTTGTTTGATTTGTTCCTTCAGCTACTTGGGGTGTTTCAGGGTTAGGAATTGTAACATCTAAAATTGATACCAATTCATTTAAGAATTGTAGTGGGCTTTTTATAATTCCGCCAATATTTTCATTGGTACTATCTGAATCATCTAAGTCAAAAAAATGCTTTGATTTTAATAGTGTTAGCAATACATCTAAAAGATTATAACCGTTAGTTTTTAGTTGTTGAGCTAATGGAGTGATAATATCATCCTCAACATCTTGACTCCATTCACTGCGAACATACAGACGATACATTTTCCTGACGTAGTTTTTTGCAGTTTCCAATTGATCAAAAACCATATCCACAAAATCGTCAAGCTCTGTATTTATTGAATTGGTAGTATTTCCTCCAGAAACGGTATGGTTATTAAAAGCATAACTAAAAGTTTTATCTCCCGCATCGTGCTTATTTACATTGATATACCCCATAGGAATGCCCGAGGGAAAATGCGGAGATTTAACGGTGTCACTGTCAAAAGTATTGCGGTTATTTTTCAATTTAATACCTGAAAATACCTTAGCTGCTTGAACAACATCGTGTTCGGTATAATTAGTATAGTCGCCATCTGCAACTTGTGGTCCTTTACCAATTGTAAAAAGCTCTAAAAATTCCCTAGCATAATTCTCATTGGGACTATTTTTATTATTATCTCCGTTATCCAAATAATAGAGCATAGCGTTGTCAAATGTAATTTTTCGAGCAAGGTCCTTAACACTTTTATCAGAATAAAATTGGAGAAGGTTAATATAATCAAAAAAATGTCCAGCTTTGCCAGCGCCATCATCCTTAGCTGTGGTGAAAGTTGTGAATAGAAACCATGTCAATTTATCAATAAGAGTGTTTTGCTTGATGACATTATACCACCACCACCCAGCAACCATTGCACGCTTGGGGCCCTGCCTACATGTGTAACTGTTGTTTTGCCAATTGGTGTCATTTAGCCAATAACCATCTTGTTTATTAGCGCAAGAGGGGTTTGCTCCTGATCCGTTTGTTACAGGGTCGTTTGGCCAATTCCATGCGTATGACTTTGATACATTTAGCTGAGTTAATATTTCAGCTGGTGTTTTACCAGTCATGGCATTCAATTGCGCTTTTGAGTATTGAAAACAAGCCCTTCTAAGTAAGTGCTTTGTTAACCTTTTGTCAAGAGGCAGATTGTGTTCATTTAATGAAGCCATATTAAGCCATGAAGAATTTTTTTCTTGATTTTTTAATCATTACACAATAAAATTAAGTAAAAAAAATTACTTAATTTAAATGATTAGCTTTTAGGGCAAAAAATGATAACTTATGGTCAATGTGTGCTAATATCTACTTAAGTAATATTATCACAATATATTTCCACCATGAAACTAAAAAAGAAACATGATAGTCAATCGCATTATTGCAATGAGAAGCCTTCTAAAAGGAAGGGAAGAAAAATGAAGCTACTTAATTAAAGTAGCTTGATGTTGCTAGCGGATTTACCGCGCTTTCCATCAACTTCTTCAAAAGAAACGCTGTCGCCTTCATTAAGAGTCATACCGTCTTCTAGGGCGCTAATGTGTACAAAAACATCCTCACCAGCATCTGTTGTGATGAAACCGAATCCTTTTGATTCGTTGAAAAACTTTACTTTACCATTCATAATTTAAAAATATTAGCAAGAGTACGACTAAAAATTGAACTAGCGATATAAAAATTGAATTTTTAGTCAACTATAAAGCTAAATGGGGAAATTATAAGCTGTAATAAAAAAAAAGCCCTTGGGCGCTTTTTGTTTCATATAATCATCCGACTACAACCATGCAACTGCACCCGTTGCAAGTTGATAAACTCCTCCTTTTATCGCAATCTCACCAGCAACTTCCATTTCAGCTAAAATGGGACTCATGCTTTTAATCTCGCCTATGGTATGGTTGACGTTTTCAGTTATAGTGGCGTTTACAAAGTCTTTATTTGCGCTGTTGTGAGGGGCAGGCACATTAGGCTTTACTGCATCCACAGCTGGTTGAATGTTAGAAAGTAAAGAAGTGATATTTCCCAATTCAACTCCGTCACACGCTGCTTTTACTGCGCCACATCCCTCGTGACCTAAGACCACGATAAGCTTACTACCTGCTACCTTACAAGCGTATTCCATACTTGCAACAATATCCGTATTGACAAAGTTTCCAGCAACACGGGCGACAAAAACATCACCTAGTGCCTGGTCAAAAACCTCTTCAACCACAACACGTGAATCAATACAAGACAAGACAATAGCCTGAGGCGCTTGACCAGAAACACTGGCAGCGCGTAGATCATTAATGTTAACAGCTGTTAAATTATCAGTTGTATAATTAGAATTTCCAGCCTTCAAGTTAGCTAAGACTGTGTCAGGTGTAAGTTGAGCCTGTGCATCTGATGTTAAGATATTATTTCTCATTTTATAAATTTTAGTTTTGTGATTTGATCTGGTTTAAAAAATCGGGGAGTTCCTCAAAAACATTTGCCAAAGGAACCAGTTTTGGCAGCAAACCTATACGCTCCATCATATAGCGTGGTTGCTTTGGTAAATGAATAAAATAAATACGCTTTCCTTGTTTACTCAAATTTACCAACAAATCTTCTAAAGCATATAATCCTGATTGGTCTATATATTCCATGCGATCAAAGCGAAAGAGTACTATATGAGCTTCAGCCTTAATGGTTTTGGCTAGCTTTTGAAAGCCGTCTGTAGATCCAAAAAATAATGGCCCATTAATATGCTTAATTGCAATGCTATCACTTTTGAGCAATGTGCTACTCTTTTCATCTTCCCAAAGTTTTTCCTTACTTCCGGTTGTTACTTCTGAGGAGTTTTCTGTAAGGTCTCCGATCTTTTTCATAAACATCAAAGATGCCATAACTAGACCAATCCCTACTGCATATACCAAATTCCAAACCGTCGACAATAACATAACAACAAGCATTATTACAACTTCAGAGCTAATACCTGTTTTACCAATTTTAATGTCTCGTGGAAGTGAAGGAATAGCGCGTAATCCCTTGTAATCCATCACCCCGATTCCAACTGTTACCAAAATTCCAGCCAGTACCGCAGCAGGAATGGTAGAGGCGGCTGAACTAAACAACAGTAGGATCATAAGTAAAACCAGTCCAGCAATCATTCCAGAAATACGAGTCTTACCTCCTGAGTTTATATTCACTACCGTTCTAATGGTAGCACCTGCCCCTGGAATACCACCAAACATAGCAGAGATACTGTTTCCAATCCCTTGCCCGATTAACTCTTTATTGGGCTTATGCTTTGTCTTGGTCATATTATCTGCCACAACACTTGTAAGCAAGGAATCTATAGCCCCTAAAAGCGCTAGTGTCAATGCTGTGAAGACGTATGGCATCAATTCGGACAAACGTAACTCTGTGAAAATTTCCCATTTAGGCACAGGAAAACCTTGTGGAATTGCTGTAATGGGACGATAATTTGGCACAAACAATATGGCTATACCTGTCATGACAACCAACGCCACCAGCGTACTCGGAACTGCTGTCGTTATACGCTTGAAACCATAAATGATAATAATGGTACCAAGGGCTAATAAAAATTCAATCCAGCTGATGTTTTGAAGTGCAGATGGCAATACGCGGATAGCACCCAAAACACCCGAAGCAGATTTAGCAGCTAGCGTCTGAGACTCTTCTAGGATTTGTTGCTGAGAAATAGCAGATCCACGAACAACTGTTTCTGAAAAGTCTTCCAAAACAAGTAAGCCTTCGCCCGCTTCCTCTTCAAGTATATTACCTAAAATAATTGCTTCTGCTTGGGGTTTAAATGTGTCAACATAGGCCATGTCTTCTTTGGCATAGTACCCTAAAACAGGAAGCAACTGAGTGATTAATATGATGAGTCCAATGGCTGTCATGAAGCCAGAAACAACAGGATACGGAATATACCGAATGTACTTTCCTAGCTTTAAGAAGCCTAACGCAACTTGCATCAGACCTGCTAAGATAAATACAGCCAGTATTATGGGTAGTGCTTTTTCAACACTACCATCATTAGACGCGATTAGCGTACCGATGATGACCATACTCACTGCTGTCATAGGCGCAGTAGGCCCAGAAATTTGTGTGTTTGTTCCACCCAATAGAGCGGCAAAAAAACTTAGAAATATAGCGCCATAAAGACCAGCTGTGGGACCCAATCCAGAGGATACACCAAATGCAAGAGCCAAGGGAAGCGCAACAATACCTGCGGTCAAACCACCGAAGATATCGCCCTTAATGTGAACGAATGCTTTTTTCATTATTTAGTTATTTGTAAAAAAATAGAAATATAAAAGGGCTCAAAAACTAAATAATCTCGGGGGGAGGTGCATCAAGAGCAGTGACAAATACAGTGTAGACACGTTGACTAAAATGAGGAGACAACACCTTTTGAAAAAAAAATCGAAACACAGGTAGTTCAGTTACTAAAAATTTACTCTCCTCTAAAATATCAGTAAAAGCTTTTCCCTCTTTAGGCTTGGGTTCTTCGCTTTCCTTCGTAATACTAATAGTTTCTGAGCCTGTATAATCTAAACCCGAATAAGCAATAACAGTAAGCTGCGAACAAAAAACCAAACACCATAAAATGTGCAGCGTCTTCGATGAAAAAAATAGGTGTTTACCGTAATTCAATGTTAGAAATTTTTCTTTTTAGCAGCTGCTAATATACAAATTTCTACATCATAAAATCTGCTTTACCAATAACGATAAAGCTCCGAATACATAAACTCAAAGTCAGGTTACATTAATTTTTCAAAATCTTAATAAGCTGATGATTTGCAGTATCCAATTGATTTACCTTAACAAAATAGACACCTGGGCTTAAGGCGGAAATATCTTGTTCTTTATCGCTGCTGGCTTGTAATTTTTTGCCAGAAATATCGTAAACTTCAACAAAAACTGCACCTTCGGTGTCTACAAAAAATTTGTCTTTTGTTGGGTTTGGGTAAATCAAAACAGCCTTTTCAATAAACACATCCGTAATACTCAAAACACATATTGAACCAACTTCATATTGGAAATACTTAGTAACGCCTACTCCACCAGGAAATGAAAACTTTACTCCATAACTGATGTTCTCTCCCTGTGTAAAGCCACCAAGGGTTTTAGAAAAAATATTGTTTCCAATATCGTCCATTCCAGTTTCAGCAAACGGAAATTCTTTAAACAAATAAGCAGGTGCCCCTGTTTTGTCTGTATCAAGTAGCTCGGCTGTAAATTTTACCGAATTTCCAATGGTTTCAAAAGTTAAATTATAGCCCACAGAAAACTGACCTTCTCTAGCTTCTGATGAATTAAACGTACAATAATAGCGCTGATTGACTGTAACAGAAACAGCAGCTGATACTGACTCCCCCCCATCATTATCTACAGCTTTTGCTTTAAAACTATAAGCACCAACAGTAAGATCAGATAAGGTGAATGTGTATGGTTGGGTGCTATCCTCTCCTAAAATCGTATCGCCGTTATAAAAAATGACTTTGGCAATTGTTCCGTCAAAATCAGATGCCGAGGCAGCTAACGTAATAGCATCGCCAAGCACAAACACTTCATCGTTGCTTGGACTGGTTAAAGAAACTGATGGCAACGAATTAGATCCGTCTTGCACATTTACATAAACTTGATCTTTAGAAGATGTCGCTCCTTCTGAAAGAGTTAATTCAAATTTATAAATGCCCGTAGTTAGGCTTGAAATATTAGCATTCAGTATTTGGGTGTTATCAAAAACTACCACTGAAGGGCCATAAACTTGTTTCCACAAATAGGTGGTAGCTGAAGGGTTTGGAATACTACTTTGACTGCCGTTGAGCTGTGCTGTAGTTGCTGGAATTTCAACAGTAATATTACTCCCTGCCTCGGCGATTAATGGTGTATATCCTAATGGTGATTCATACTCAAAAGACATGTCTCCCAAATTGAATCCTCCACCAGTAAAAGCAACCCTCAATATATGTTCTCCTGACAATAAATCGATATTATATACCGTAGCTGTTGACCAATTATCCCAGTCGCCAGTTCCACTAACTTCAATATCTCCGCTTACAGCTTGCCCGTCCACTTCAAAATAAAAAGGACCAGCATTACTATTATCGGAGGCATACCTATAATTAATTTTATAGTTTCCAGACTGTAGCACATTGATAGTATATTCTAACCACTCGCCTGCTTCTATCCAACCAACAGTTTTGCCCTCTTTATCTGCGACCGTATCTACATTTTCATCAATCCTAAAATCTCCGTATTCAGCTCCAGAATTTCCTACAGTTGAATCAAAATAAGAAATATCTTGTCCCTTACCTCCCTCAAAATAATCATAATTTCCCGCTTGAATCGTCCCTGGAATTTCAAAAGGTTGATTTAAATAGGATTTTTGTTCTCCCACAACAACTTGTACAGAGTTTGTCACCGTAAATCCCGAGCTGTTATGCACTTTGGCGTAAAAATTATGAATACCTGATGTAAGATTTTCAGCAGTTACCATATATGGAGCAGTGTTGTCAGTGGCTATTAGTCCGTTGTCATCGAAAAATTCAATCTTTGTAACTCCAATTCCTACAGCTTCTGTGGTCAAATCTACACTCCCACCTACATATGCCTGATTAAAGCTTGAACTTATTGTACCCGACAAATCAACATCTCTATTGGTTTTCATGGAATTGGCAGGAACATTTAATGAAAATCCGTCAGAAAAATCCACTGTTATATCAACGTCAGAATAATTTTGTGCTGCATAGGTCGTTACTCCATTTTGATCAAATACAGCAGCAATAGGATGGTTTGCTGTAATATTTGCTTTGACCGTTCCCAAGGCCTTCATATTGTGTAACCAGTAATACGTATGGGCATCTGAAATGCCAAACTTTAACCCTCTATCAGGGTTAGAGTCATACAGCTCAATGGCCTTGTCTGGGTCAATAAAAGCAGCATAACACCAATAAACATCATGCCATAAATTTGCATTTTCCTCGTTAGACAATATCCCTGTATTCTGTTGCATTTCATTCCATAATTTTTGCACATATGCAGTGTTATGCCCCAAATACAATGAACCGCCATGAATAGGATACATCTCAATTCCGTAAGCAGCAGCGATATCTGATGTCCAAAAGGTACCGCTGTCGTAGGAATTACCCCAAATACGAGATGCAACACTATATCCATAATCAGCTGAAAAAACACGCTCGTGCATATCAAACCAATATTCTTCAACTGCAGTTTGTTCAGTAGTGTACAAATAAATACCTAAATCCCGAATCGCGTCATTTCCTGTAACAGAACCCCAATGGATTAAAGAGGAATTAAACTGCATACTCTCTGATGTGGATTCTTGGTCGTTCCCCTGTGGGAAAGTAGCAAATCCGTTTGCCCACGAGTGACCAGCATAAGGGCTGAAATTACGTAAAAAAGGAAATTTGTCATCTGTTCTGCTTGATGAGGCAGCATCTCGGACAAGCAGATTTATCATATCTCCCCATTGATTTGCCCAGCCTGGTTCAAATTGTTCAATAAATGCTGCAGCATGAATAAAATATCCCCAATGAAAATGATGATCATTAATATTTGTATCCTGTCCATGACCGCCAGGATATCCAATTAGAGAAGACCATTCATTGTTATAATAAAATAAAAAAGCAACCTCACCATATTCATAGCTAAGCCAATCTTCCAGTCGGTCTTTTAAAGTGGTAATCATTTTGTCTCTTGCCTCAGTGTCCCCAATTTTGTGAGCAATACGTGCTGTTTGTACCAAACGATTCATCATTTGACCTTCATTATACGAGTCCGTCCAGGTTGCCAATGCATCATTTTCCAACAAACTTACTTTACTACCCATTTCTGAGGGATTGAATGAATCGCTATAGTTGGCCAAATACGGAAGGGTAGGCAAAATACCATAAAATGTATTTTCAGTAGCAAATGTATTCCCGTCTAACATTTGCAAATCACCTCGAACAGATGTATATGTTTCTCTGTTTGGAGAAGGCGAATTTGCTGCTAATTGAGACCACTGATGCGGTAGTAGTCCTTGTAATACTGTATTGTATGTTCCCTCTTTAACATCAGGTATTATTTCAAAATTGGTGCGTAGAACACTAGTATTTTCGTTGTAATTCCAATTTACAGTTGTATTGGAAGGAAAGACATAAGCAAACTTTTTATAGGTATTAGCTATTTGCAAAGCGTTGGTATTGCTTTGAGGAAGCATGGCAACAGACCAATAGTCTTTTCCGTTAAGAGTTGATGTATATACATCTCCATTTTGCGTCCATGAACTACCAACAGGCGCATATATCGCATAATCTACTCCCTCTTGAGCGTTTTCTATCAAAATCATTTCATTATAAATCGTTACACTACCCGCTTTAACATCAACTTGTGCAACATTTGAACTACCTTTTGTTAAGTATACAAATGGCATTCCAATACCACTTGTTGCCGAAAAATCTCGACCACTTGACGACCAAGACATAGTAACTGTCCAATCGGAATGGTCAGAAATAGTAGCGCGTGAACTATTTAAATCTTGAACACCAACGTGTATAGTTTGTTTATCCCCAACAACGCCAAAAGGAACATAGGTAATCCCCAAACCAGTTGTAGTCGTTCTCATGGTAAGCGGATAGTTAAATAGATTGCTTACATGGTCGTCTTTAAGAAGAAGCGACCACCAGTCATTCGTAGGGACTGGCATATTTTGGGCAACACCTGAAAGCTGTGGAGATCCAGCAGGGTAGCCATTTCTACCTGCTGAGTCCGCCCCAGGAAATGAATTGGTATAACTACCGCTACCAACTGAAATAGTTTGAGCATGGGTAGTAAATAAAAAAAAATAAAAAAATACTCTAAAAAAGTTCGTCAAGTTTATCAAATTTTGAAATGAAAAATGAAATAATAACAAAAATAAAGAGATAGTATTAGGGAATCTAAAATTTCACCCATACAAATATACTACACATCAATTAACTCTAAAATATAAGTCTTTTAGTCTAACATAAAGCTAACAGTAATTTACTAATGTGGACTTTTTCTAAACTAAAATGAAAATAGTGAATACTTTTTTTACCTAAAAGCATCAAAAAAATGCACTAAAACTTTACTTTAAGTTTAAATAATTATTAGTAAAAACACCAATAAATTTGTGTGATGACTATTGTCGATTATTTACGTCAAATTATCATTGAAAAAAAATCTTCATTTCTATGATTAAACGAACAGTTGGCTTTAGAAAAAAATTATTTCTATGGCTTTAATCAAGTGTAGACTTCGAAATTTTACATTTTATCAAAATGTGTTTCCTAGATTACAGTTTAGATTGGGTTACAGATAGTAACAAGTAAGAAAATGAGTGAATTAAATATAGAATTAAGAATAGTTTATCTAAACTAGATATTGAGGTTAATAAAATCAAGTAATAAAAAACGATGCGTTAATCTTATGAATACTTATTTTTTTAGTTGTTCCGTCAATCATATTTTTTAAGGATATTGTTTTTTCTTTTTGTTCTTCTTCCCCATAAAACAATGCCCATAAGGCATTCGAATGGTTAGCAAACTGCATTTGTTTTTTAAGTTTATGAGTAGTTGGATACGTAAATACTCGAACCCCCTTTGCACGCCATCTTGTGATGTGTGACATCAATTCTTGTATATATTCATCACCAAAATGCAGTACAACAATATCTACAGCCTTTGCTAGCGAAGCAGGAAACAAGTTCAAATCTTCAAGCACAATACATAAACGGTCTAATCCAAAAGAAATACCCAATCCGTGAATATCTTTAAGTCCAAAAACAGCAGTTAGATTGTCATAGCGACCTCCTGCTCCAATTGAACCCATAGCGACAGATTTAGGGGGTGCAACTTCAAAAATAATTCCTGTATAGTAATGCAAACCTCTTGCGAGTGTTATATCAAAAGCCAATTGGCTCACTTTGAAAGGATTTAAAAAACCTAATGTCTTGCGCAAGTGTGCAATACCCGTCAAGGCTTCGGGATGAGAGGCCAAAATTTCTTCTAATTGATCTAACTGAGCCATAACGTCGCCAGATAGCTCAAATAATGGCCTTAGGCGATTCAAAGCCACATCATCAAATCCTTTGTCTCGCAACTCATTAAAAACCCCATCAGGACCTATTTTATCAAGCTTATCTAGTGCTACTGTAAAATCGACAATGCGATCTGGCGCTTCCAAGTAGTGGGTAATGCCAGCTAAAATTCCGCGATGATTAATACGTATAGTAACATCTTTGAGCGCTAGACCATCAAAAACATCATCAAAAAGCTGCATGCATTCGGCTTCTAGCAGTGGACTTACTGCGCCAACAACATCAGCATCACATTGAGTAAATTCCTGAAATCGTCCCCGTTGCGGACGGTCAGCACGCCAAACAGATTGAATCTGATAACGCTTAAAGGGAAAGCTAATCTGATTTTGGTGCTGGGCAACAAATCGAGCAAAGGGAACGGTAAGGTCATAGCGAAGTGCTTTTTCAGAAATAGAGCTTTTAAATTGACCTAGCGCATTGTCCTGAAGCGCATTAACATCAGCCTTTTTAACTTTTTCACCAGAGTTAAGAATATTAAACATCAAGCGGTCGCCTTCCTCACCATATTTACCCTTCAAAGTAGTTGACTTTTCCATGGCAGGTGTTTGGATGGGCAGAAAGCCATATCGCTCAAATTGGGTGCGAATCACATCTGTTACATAGTTGCGCTTGGCAACTTCTGCTGGAAGGAAATCTCGGGTACCTTTTGGAATACTAGCCTTTTGAGCCATATCATCAATTTATACAAATATCTCATTTTAAATAAAAAAAGCCGCAAAAGCGGCTTTATGTTTTTAATTTTAACGGATTTTATTTTTCCGCTGCTGCTTTGGTCACCTCAAAATCAAGGTCTGTGTATACCTCACGGTGCAGACGTATTAATGCAGTGTGCTTACCAAGCGTTTTAACAGAACCACCCGCCAATTTGATGGCTTTGCGTTCAATTGTTTTACCAGCCTTGCCCAATGCAGCTTCTAAATCGATGGATCCAACAGAGCCAAACAACTTGTTGCCAGCACCAGCCTTGGCTTCGATCTTAATATCTAATTTATCTAATTCCTTGGCTAGTTTTTGTGCATCCTCAATAAGCTTTTGCTCTTTAAAAGCACGTTGTTTAAGGTTTTCAGCTAAAACTTTTTTTGCAGATGAAGTAGCTATTACTGCAAATCCATTTGGAATGAGAAAATTTCTACCGTAGCCGTTTTTTACTTTAACGATATCATCTTTGAACCCTAGGTTCTCAACATCTTGTTTTAAAATAAGTTCCATGGCTTGTTATTTTAACAAATCGGCTACATAAGGCATTAACGCCAAGTGACGCGCACGCTTGATAGAAACCGATAATTTACGTTGATATTTTAGTGATGTTCCGGTAAGGCGACGAGGTAAAATCTTACCCTGTTCGTTTACAAACTTTAACAAATAGTCTGCATCCTTATAATCGATATACTTGATACCTGATTTTTTGAAACGGCAATATTTTTTTGCTTTTGAAGTCTCAATATCAAGGGGAGTCAGATATCTGATTTCTCCTTGTTTTCCGCCTTTACTTTCTTGTTCTATTGACATGTTTTATGCTTTTACAGTTAAACGTTCTCTTCTTTTTTCAGCCCAAGCCTCAGCGTGCTTGTCTAGTTTAACCGTTAGATAACGCATAACGCGCTCATCGCGACGGAACTCAACTTCAAATGGGATGATGGCGCTGCCATCAACTTTGAAATCTAGCAAGTGATAAAACCCACTTTTTTTGTTTTGAATAGGATACGCGAACTTTTTCAAGCCCCAATCTTCTTTGGCGACTATCTCGCCACCTTTAGACGTTATAAACGTCTCATACTTTTCTACTGCTTCCTTTACCTGATCTTCAGATAAAACGGGATTCAATATGAAAACAGTTTCGTAATGGTTCATATATTGTTTTTTAAATGGGCAGCGAAAATACGGATTTTCTTGCGTTAGACAAATAGGTAAGCCACAATTATTGCGGATCTACATCAATACTGGTGTATACTTGGTTAAACGCACCCACCATTCCAAAGCTTTTTAACAGGTCTGATAGTCGTTTTTTTGCTGCCGATTGGGAAGCCTCTAGCGGTAATTTAATTAATAGATGAAGAATATAATAGTTGCGTACACGACCAACAGCCGGAGCAACAGGACCAAGAACATGAGAAAAACGCACGACTAATCCTTTTTTTAACCACGCACTTGCCGTGATAAGTGTAGACATGTTTTTGTGTTTGAGCTCAACACGCATCAACCGCATATTTGGTGGGTAGCCAAATTGTTCCCGCTGCCGTATTTGCAGTTCATAAAAAGAAGCATAATCGTAATTACTTACAAAACTCAAGACGGGATGTTGTGGCTGAAAGGTTTGGATCAATACCTTACTTTCATCCCCTAACCTACCAGCCCTACCCGCCACTTGAGTTAACACTTGGAAGGCTCGCTCATGGGCACGGAAATCAGGGAAATGCAAAAAGTTATCAGCAGACAATACCCCAACTAGTGTTACTTGCTTAAAGTCCAAACCTTTTGTGATCATTTGTGTGCCAATTAAAATATCTATTTCTTGACGTGAAAAACTATTGATCAGTTTTTGATGGGCATGTTTTTTTCTTGTAGTGTCTAAATCCATCCTTGAAATCCGTGCTGACGGAAACAAAGCCTGCACTTCTTCTTCTAATTGCTGGGTACCTAACCCTTGGGATTGGGGTGCAAGCGTACCACAAGCCTTGCAAGCTGGGGTATACGGTTCTGTATAGCCACAGTAGTGGCAACGCAACTCCTTTGAAAATTGATGATAGGTGAGGCTCACATCGCAACTTAGACATTGAGGAACATGAGCACATTGACGACATTCGACAAAAGAGGCATAACCACGACGGTTTTGAAAAAGTAAAATCTGTTTACCCGAAAACAAGGTTTCTTCCATGGCTTGAATAAGTGGCTGAGCCAAATGACCACTCATTTGTTTTTTACGATACGCCTCGCTCAAATCAACATAGGATATAACTGGCATTTGTGCGTCCTTGTATCGGGCTGTCATACTTACCAACCCATACTTGCCCGACTGTGCATGCGCATAGCTTTCAACGGTTGGCGTTGCAGAACCCAAAACAACTTTTGCTTGATGCATACGAGATAACACCATAGCAGCATCCCGAGCATGATAACGGGGAGAAGCTTCAAATTGTTTGTACGACATCTCGTGTGATTCATCCACCACAACCAGACCCAAATTTTGAAAAGGCAGCAAAACCGCAGATCGTGCACCAAGAACCAATCGGGCTTCTTCTTTGTTTGCCAGGATTTTATTCCAAGTCTCGGTTCGCTCTTGAGTGCTATATCGTGAATGATAAACCACCAACTGCTTCCCGAAAAAAGTGTGTAAACGTTGCATCAGCTGAGTGGTTAGTCCAATCTCAGGCACCAAAACCAAGACTTGTTTACCCTTGGCTAGTTGCTGGGCAATAAGATGCATGTATACTTCTGTTTTTCCAGAGCCCGTGATGCCGTGAAGCAATACAATATCTTTTGTTTTCCAGTGGGTTTCGATAGCTAATTTAGCTTCCCCCTGGAGGTCGCTAAGTGGCATTAGGGGGGCGTCTGAAATGAGCTTGGGTGGCAGGCGATCCATCACGCGCTGAAACTTTGTCAATACCTCATTCCTAATTAGTGTCTTAAGTGAGGAAGGACTAACTGTTTCAATTTTGGAAAATTCCGACATAACAACAGGTGCCTTTTGCTGAAGGAATGTTAATAGGGTTTTGTATTGCTTTGGCTTAACAGCAAGTTGGTCCATAACGGTCTTTAGGGCATCATCCCCTTTTAAATTTGGATGAAGGATAAGTTCCGTTTGTTGCTTGCGTGTATATTTGGCATAAACCTCCTCTTTTAGCGAAACATAGCCCGCAGCTACCAATTCTTTTAAAATGGCGTAGGGATTTTTAATCGAAACTAACTGCTGAATCTGTGCTATGGAATAGATGCAATTGGTTTCCAATTGCTCAAGCAATATAAGTGCATTCTTAGAACCTTTAGTAGGGAGCTGTTCCCATTCGTGTGTTACGATCTCGGTTTCACTTTCTAACAGCATCAATGATGGCATGGCTGTTCGCAGCACCAACCCAATTGGAGATAGGTAATAGTTTGCAATCCAACGCAAGAACTTTAGTTGTATTGGTTGCAGCACAGCTTCCATGTCAATGATGCTATCTATCTGTTTGGGAGCATAGGTCTTTGGAGGTACTTGATGTGTGTGCCAGGCAATGGCGGTGTACTTTTTACGCTTGCCAAAAGGGACAAGGATTCGCATACCCGGCTGAATTATTTTAGCCTCTGCCGGAGTAATCTCATAAGTGAAGGTTTCTTTAATTGGCAAAGGAAGAACAACATCTAAAAAAAACGACATGCTTAGGGTTGTTTTAACTTAGCGATGGATGCATTGAGCTCAAAACCCAACAACAATACAATTGCATTAAGCCATATATAAAGCATCAAAATCAGGATGGCACCAATAGAACCGTATAGTTGATTATAAGAACTAAAATTATCGATATAAACCCCAAAGCCGTAGGAGGTTAAGGCAAATAGGCAAGTGGTAACTAAAGCGCCTGTCGAGAAAAAACTGGAAAATCCACGGTGTGTACCAAAGTAGAAGAGTATGGCACTAACAAGATAGGCCATTCCCAAGAAAAAAACGATGCGAACCCAAGGACTTAACTCAAATCCAAAATCAAATGTTTGTGCCAACAACAACTCAAAAAATAAATACCCAGCAATAGAAATCAAGAATAAAATACCCAGCAACACCCCAACGCCTAATGCATAAATGTACTGACTAACAAAATGACGGGAAAGAGTTATGTGAACCGATTCGCTAAATCCACCAAAAATGGCATTAACGCCATTGGCCATAAAAAATATAGACAATACAAAAGTCGAAGACAACAAGCCTCCTCTGGGTTTGGATTGAATATCATAAAGCACACCGTTCAAAAAATCCTGAGCTTCAGAGGGTGCAATAGACAAGAAAAAGGAAGAGAACGTATTTTCCACATTATCAATGGGCACAAACGGAATAATATTAAGTACAAAAATCAAAAAGGGAAACAGTGATAAAAAAAAGCTAAAGGCAATACTGCTGGCACGAGTAGTCAACGTTCCTTTCAGAATTCCAATGCCATAGAGCTCTAGTAATTGATACAAGGAAACAGACTTGGCATCGCCAAAGCGTATGTTTTGAAGCCATCCTTTGATTTTTTGGTTGCTTTTTTGCAGCATGCTGTAAAGGTAGCTATTAAAACAAAATGCTTCAACGAGAATTGATACCTTAGCCGTATGAAAATTCAAGTGATATGCGTAGGTAAAACGCAGCAGGCTGAACTTAAGAGTTGGTTACCTGATTATTGCAAGCGTTTAACGCGCTTCACCTCATTGGATTGGCATGAAATTCCGGATCTAAAAAACAGAAAAAATATTCCTGAAAAACAACAAAAAACAGATGAGGGTAAACTAATTTTAGGAGCTATAAGCTCTAGCGATACCCTTGTGATTTTTGACGAGAAGGGCAGTACATATACCTCCAAAGGCTTTTCACAATTTATTCAAAAAAAAATGAATGCAGGGACTAAAAAATTGGTCTTTGTTATCGGAGGTCCTTATGGTTTTTCAGCGCAAGTATACGATAGAGCACAAGGAAAAATAGCCCTTTCGCACATGACTTTTTCTCACCAAATGGTCCGTATCTTTGTTGCAGAACAACTCTACCGTGCATTTAGTATTTTGAATAATCAACCCTATCATCACGAATGAAAGAACTCATATTTGCGACCCACAACCATAACAAAGTGGAAGAAGTGAAAGCCGTTTTTAACGAGTACAACATCAAAAGCTTGACTGATGTAGATTATCACACTGAAATTGAGGAGACTGCAAAAACCTTTGAAGGAAATGCATTACTAAAAGCCAAACATATTTATGACGTTTTTAAAACAGCAGTTTTTGCTGATGACAGTGGCTTGGAGGTAGCTGAACTCGACGGGGCCCCTGGAGTGTACTCGGCCCGCTATGCTGGAGAAGAAAAAAATCACAAAAAAAACAACGCCAAACTATTAGAAGCCTTAGCAGAAGCAACAAACCGAAAAGCGCAATTCAAGACCGTAATTGCTTATGTAGACGCTAATACAACCATTTGCTTTGAAGGCGTAGTAAAAGGTGAAATTGCCACTGAGCTAAGTGGAAAAGGCGGCTTTGGATATGATCCGCTCTTTGTACCAGAAGGCTATAATGAAACATTTGGAGCGCTACCTAGCAAAGTAAAATTAAAATTGAGTCACCGCAGCAGGGCGATTGCCTTATTATTTGAGCATCTAAAATCGCTAACGTAATGTTAATTTTAGATAAAAACATTGCAGAGCATCAAGGAATGCATTTAGTTTGTAGAAGCATATGATTAAACATTTTACGCAATTCCTCTTTTTAACAGGCTGCTGTACCATTTTATATGGGCAAGAGGTCATTGGTATTGTTGAAAATTCCTCAGATCAAAAACCCATTTCAACGGTTCATATCATCAACCTCAACAAGGTGACTATGTCCATTACGAATAAAGAAGGGAAATTTGCCATTGATGCAGAAGTTAACGACACCCTCTATTTTTCCTATTTAGGCTACAAACCCATTAAGGTCCGCGTTTCTAATGACTTGGTAAAATATCCCAACACCCGCTTTCAACTCACAGAACTTGCATTGGCCCTAGAAGAAGTGGTCGTACGCCCTTACCAACTCACAGGTTATTTGGATATTGATGCGCGTAATGTTCCGATCAACCGAACAAGAAGGTACAGCATTCCTGGACTTCCATCGGGTGGATACGAAGCAGGTAACCGAACGCCTCTAGGTGAAATTCGCATTTTACAAGCCATCTCAAACCCTGCTGATTTTTTGTATAATATATTTGGTAAAAAACCCAAACAATTGCGCAAACTCAAAAAAGCGAGAGCTAACAACGAGATTCGAGATCTTTTGGCAGTTAAATACGACAGAAAAACTTTGGAGCAACTCATCCAAATTGACCGAGTTGATCTAGATGAAATATTGCGCAAATGCAACTTCTCTGACAGCTTTATTAAGGGGGCTAACGACCTGCAAATATTGGAGGCCATCAGCAACTGTTATGAAGAGTATAAAATTCTTAATCGATAAAAAAGCTAAATTCGATACCTTTGTATTTTGAAAGCCTATGTTATTAAACAAATTAAGTGCAATTTCACCTGTTGATGGTCGTTATCGCCCAAAAACAAAATCCCTCAGCCCATACTTTTCAGAGTTCGGATTGATTCAATATCGGCTACGGGTTGAGGTGGAATATTTTATAGCCCTGTGCAAACTCCCTTTGCCAGAGCTCAAGGATTTTCCAAGCGCTTCCATCGAAGAATTACGCAGTGTATACACCCATTTTAATTTAGACCAAGCGCAGGCCATCAAAGACATTGAAAAAGTCACCAACCACGACGTAAAGGCAGTTGAGTACTTTTTAAAACAAAAATTTGACTACTTAAATCTGGGTAAATACAAAGAGTTTATCCACTTTGGACTCACCTCACAGGATATCAACAATACAGCTATTCCACTTTCTGTAAAAGAAGCTTACGAACGTGAATATTTACCCAAACTTCAAGAAGTAATCACAGCACTTGAATCGCTTATGACTAGTTGTGAGGGCGTAGCCATGTTGGCTAGAACACACGGGCAACCGGCCTCCCCTACGCGTTTGGACAAAGAACTCAGTGTATTTAAAGCACGTATTGACCAACAACTTTCATTAATGTCTCAAATTCCCATGGCGGCCAAATTTGGTGGTGCTACTGGAAATTACAACGCTCACAAAGTGGCGTATCCGTCTGTGGATTGGCAGAAGTTTGGGAAGGCATTTGTAGAAGAAACTCTTTGCTTGCACCACTCCTTTCCAACAACACAGATTGAACACTACGACCATTATGCTGCACTTTGTGATGCACAAAAGCGTATCAACACCATATTGATTGATTTTTCTAGGGATGTATGGACATATATTTCTATGGATTATTTCAAACAACAAATTAAAGAGGCAGAAGTTGGTTCCTCTGCCATGCCCCATAAGGTTAATCCCATTGATTTTGAAAATGCGGAAGGAAACCTAGGCATCGCTAATGCATTGCTAACGCATTTGGCTGAAAAACTACCTATATCGCGACTTCAACGCGACTTAACCGACAGTACGGTATTGCGTAACGCAGGCATGCCCTTCGCCCACATGATTATCAGTTTTGAATCCTTAATTAAAGGTATTGAGAAGCTAGTGGTTAACAAGGGCGCGATACAAGGAGATCTGGACAACAACTGGGCGGTACTCGCAGAAGCCATTCAGACCATTTTGCGTCGTGAGGGTTACCCAAAACCATATGAGGCGCTAAAGGAACTCACACGTACTAACACAGATATAGACGAGGCTTCTATCCGTAAATTTATCGAAAACTTAGAAGTGTCAACTGAAGTAAAAGATGAATTAGGTGCGTTGAGACCAGAAAATTATACAGGCATTTAAAGCATTTGGCCTACGGCCTCAACAGCGTTATTTAGAGCTCCCTCTCGCTCAAGCACTTTGGCGATTAAAACCGCTTTTTCTACTTGCATTTTACTCCCTATTAGTCGGGCTAATAAAAAGCCTTGATCAGCAGCTGCACCAAAAAATATGATCTCATCAGGACGTTCAATACTCCCTTCAAAAAGTAATTTTCCGGAAAATTGACTATCACTTAATGCCATTAAAGGATCGAATTGTTCGCCATCAATAATCTGACGCACTGCTGCTAACTCCTCGGGGAATTGGGCTGAATTTGCGCCTGTCTTGCGAAATATCAACACATTGAGTTTTTGAAAAGATTCTAAAGCCGCTTGCTCCTCCTTGTTTAAGACCTCATTATTAATACCCAAAAATGAAGTAGGTATATCAATGACAAGAAAATTGGGATCTTCAGATTTGGCGACATAATATTCTTGAATACTATCGGTTTTGGAGCAACCTAAAAAGGTCAAAGCAATAGCAAAAAAAAATAGCTTTTTCATCTTATTTTTCATTTAATTTTCCCAATTGCTGACCACCTGGGAGATTCATCTTATTGACAAGCTTGGAAATTTGGGTTAGGTCAATATCTCCACTAAGGTAGAGTAAGACGGTTTCTGGTTTACGATTGCCGAGTTTTATTTGGTCTTCGTTTATGTCGGTTACGAACATAATCAGCTTTTTAACCCTATCGTCATTTTTTGTCGATTTGACGTAAAAATTGACATGCGCTCCTTTTTCTCTTACACGCATCAATTCCTCTAAATTTTGTGTCTTTATATGTTGGTCTACCCATGTTTGAATATCAGTAGATATGTCTTTACTTTCTGTGGTTATGACCTTAAAACTTTCGATTTCCTCCACAATTCTTATAAAATTGTCAGCTTCTGAATCGTTTGTTTCTATACTAAGTTTGGCAAGCATTTGAAACATTTTTGGGCTAATCGAAAAATAACTAACACTGTCGTCATATTCATACTTTTCAAACACGTCTTGCCCCCAACTAAACGCAGCTGTTATAAGGGCTATCATAAGAATACTCTTTTTCATAATTAATCTGTCTTTATAAATTTGTTAGTGGTTTGATTAAAGGTCTCAATATGTGCTAAACCTTCATGGCCTTTGTTTAGTTTTTGAGAGACAAAATACATATATCCCTTAAACTCTTCAAACACAATTTCTTCGGGGCTAGGCTGAATTGCTTGTGTGGTATTTATTTGTGTCATAAAAAACCCGAAAATCGATATCACAGCTATGGCTATAGCCCTACGCCATTTGGTTTTTGAAGCTGGCTTAACCTGTAATTTTCCATTATAGGTTTGCCTACGCTCATTTGCTATAGCCTCAAAATAAGGCTTGAATTGCACAAGATTGGCATCAACTACTGGCTGTGTAAAGTAATCCATAAGAATCACCTCTTGTTCGCGTGTTGTTTGACCTTCAAAATACAAGTCTACGTATTTATGAACCTGTTTCAATTCCATGATTGTGTGCTTTAATGAGTTGTGCTTTAATTTTTTTTCGAGCTCTTGAAAGCGCTACGCGTACTGTGCCTTCTGATAGTTCGGTGATTTGGGCAATGGTTTCAAAATCGTATTGTTCAATATCACGCAGTTGTAAAATTAGCTGTTGTTGATCGGGTAGGTCTTCTATAAAGACCATTAGTTTAGAAACGCTGTCACGTGCATCAATTTGTTTATCGATGGAGGTAGTTACCTTTTTGTGATGGTAATGTACCAGCCTTAATTGTGAAGCTTGCCTTGACTTGAGCCTATCCAAACAATAGTTTTTGGTCATGGTCATGGCGTAGCCTTCAATATTTGATAATGTTGCTATCTGTATCATATTTACCCACAATTTTGTTATTACTTCTTGAACTGCATCTTCAGCTTCTTCAGTGGATGTCAACAACCGCTTTGCTAGGCGAAACATGCTGTCTTGAACATTCAATATTCGTTTTAAATATGTTCGCTCATCCATGTCGCAGATCTAAGATTTGTTGGGTATTTGTACATTTAACGATTTTGGCAATATCTTGTTACAAAATAGTGAAATTTATTTTTATTAATTTAGCTAAGGCTATGTGATCAATCTTATGAAAAAATTCGCTCCACTACTATTTATCCTTCTTTTTTTTTGTTGTAAAGATGATATTGACGACACTATTGTAGTTGCAGATACAGAAAATTTAGAGGTAGGTGATTTCATTTACAAGGTAATGAATTTTGCATATTACTGGCAAAAAGATGTCCCTAATTTGGCTGACGATAAGTTTGACGACGACAAAGAATATACCAGTTTTCTCCAATATTTTGACGGCCCGGGAGCGCTTTTTGAAGCCCTACAATACGAAGAAGACAAGTACAGCGCCCTCATAGACGATTACGAAGCTTTTGAAAATAACATCATGGGCATATCCCTAACAAGCGGGATGGTTTTTGGACTGGTCCGTTTTTCAAATGACAGTCCAGATATTTTTGGTTACGTACAATACGTTCTTGCAGGATCGGATGCTGAAGCAAAAGGCATCAAACGCGGTGCTATTTTTACAGATGTTAACGATACCCAACTCACCATTGCTAACTATCAGGAGTTGTTATTTAATAATACCCCTACTTATACCATAGGCATGGCAACCCTAAGCAACAATACAGTTACCAAAACGGGAAGCAGTGTAAGCCTCAACAAGATCGAGCAAACAGAGCAAAGTGTTCATATCGCTAAAGTTATTGAACACGCAGGTAAAAAGGTGGGGTATGTGATGTATAACAGCTTTGTCACCTCTCAAGACGAACTGCTCAAAACTGCTTTTACTACTTTGGCGACAGCATCAATAGATGAATTAGTCGTGGACTTGCGCTACAACAGAGGAGGATCTGTAGCAACCGCCCAACTATTAGCTGGGCTTATAGCAGGAGAACATGCCAACAAGGTGTTTGGTAAATTCGTCTTTAACGAAAAATTAAGAGCTAATAATTTAGACATTGAAATTACTAGTTCAAATGTCAACCTAGGGTTATCGCGTGTGTTTTTCTTGACTACTAAAAGTTCGGCCTCAGCAAGTGAAATGACTATTAATGGTTTAAAGCCTTATTTGGATGTGATTCAAATTGGTGATCAAACAGAAGGAAAAGATGTGGGTTCAAATCCTTTTTACGATTATATTGACAGCAATGAAACCAAAAATCCCAACCACAAGTATCTGGTGCTTCCGATCACCTTTAAATATTACAACAGTGAAGGAGTAGGCGACTATTCCGAAGGCTTATTGCCCAATATTAGCCTAAGGGAAAACCTGGCAACTTTAGGTGAGCTTGGTGATGTCGAAGAGCCCTTTCTTAAAAAAACACTGGAATACATAAGCGGGCAAACTACTGGAGGCATATCGGTTGACTCTAGAAGTATACCTGCTACATTTGTTGAGCTTCAAACTGAAGCAGCAAGGGCGATTTATTTCCCTAAGAACTAAAAGACATAGCGCAAGGCTATGTTTAAGTTACGTCCCTGGGTGGTAAATCCAAATATTTCCCTGTATGCCATATCAAAAACATTGGTGACAGCCAGACTGGCTGTGGTATTACCAATAAAATCTGGAAAGGCTATGCGCACATCTACCAAGGTATAGGCCTCCAATTTTTCTTGAGTAAAAGCTTGATTTAAATCATAGCGTGAACCTATATAACGCCAGTGTAATCCCCATTGTGATTTGGGAGTTGCATACCGCACGCCAAGGTTGGCAGTATGTTTTGGAAGGCGCAAAGGAGCCTGATCCACCTTTTCGGTAAAGGTGTAATTGGTGTTGATGTTCCAATTCTTTAGACTCCAATTTGCTTCTACCTCAACTCCGCGAACTTTAGCTATTCCAGGCCGATTACGGTACTGCCCTGCAAAGTTTGGAAGCGAAACAAAGTCTGCAAAATTATTCTCTTCTCGCTGGAAAGTAACTACGGTAATACGGCTATTTTCCATTACCTGTTCTACACCCAATTCAAGCGTTTGGTTTTCTTCTGGTGTTAGCGCTGCATTTCCATATTGAGCACTGTAAAGCTTATACTGCGAAGGCGCAATAAATGATGTTGCCCAAGACCCAAAAAGCTTAAGGTAGCCTCCAGACGAAAACCCTTTTACATAAAACGGATTTATTGTAAAGGTTTGGTGTGTGCCAAATTCACTGTGGCTGGTGTTGCGTACAGAGGCATGAACGGCATACCCTTTAGCGTGTTGCCATTGCCCACTGACAAAAACTGCTAGGTTATTGTGTGTGTAGCTTTCTCCAGAAAACGCATTTTTAAAATCAGAATCGATGTCTTGATAGAAAAGCCCACCTAACAAAGTTAGTTCGTCTGATATCCGATGGTGCCAAGTAAGATCTGTAGTAAAAATAGCTGCTGTGTAGTCTGATGGGTAGCTGTCTGCATAAGAGCGTGAGCTGTCTGCCCAAGAAAACTGCGCCTGAACAGCTGATTTTCCTGCGGTATAGGACGGAGTAAAGCCTATTCGTTGTTGTTTACTTAAAAATGCATAATCTGCATCTTCAAAACCGGGATAGGTGCTATCAAAATTGGCATCAAATAAGTCCCGTTGCAAATAGGCCGACCATGCCCACGGACCAGTGTATTGGCTTTGAACACTGAACTGAATGTTTTCTTTATAGACGGGGTCGGTTTCAGTACCCGCTACTGAAGACATTCCGTCTGATGATATACGCTGTATGGATGTCACAAAAGCTAAATTACCCACTTGACGCTCCAAAGCAACAAATTGCTTGCTTAGGTCGGCGAGGTTGCCTAATTTTTGATCATGTGTATTTTGGGTACCCCATTCTTGAGCAACCGTAAGCTTGATTTTTTGTATCAGCTCTTTTTTGGTAGTAATGTCAATAATGGCGGTGGCTGCACCACTGCCATAAAGGCTGCTCGATGCACCTTTTACCACTTCAATGGTGGCAATTTGGTCTAGGGCCAGGAGTCGTAAATCAAAATCCGATTCAATTTGAGAGGGATCGCTGACTACCACACCGTCGATGCGAATAAGCACCTGCCGGTTATTGCCCCCACGAATAAAATAGGACAAGTTTTGTCCAGGGTATAGTTGTGCACCCGATATAAATATTCCGGCATATTGATTAAGTAATTGCGCTAAAGAGATTCCTTTATTTTGAGCAATGGTTTCCGCGTTTATGTGTATCACAGCCTTACCGCTGTTTTTTCTAGGTTTCGAAGTACGCGTATCCGAAACTACTACTTCGTCCAAAAGCTCTTGCGCACGGACGGTACTTATACATAACATTGCTGCTAAAACGTATCGCATGGTTTAGTTGTTGTTGTACTAATGAACCGATTGTGCTTATCCCGAGCACGCACAGCATGATTCTCCTAGGCAGGTCTCCTGACTTGTACTACTCAAATAAACCTTCCCACCAGCAAATGGCTAGCAGTGGCTGAAGTATTGAGCGTTGCAGTACTTACAGTTGCGGGAACAGCAAAGGCTTTACACCTTTTTCCCTTTTCATCTTCGCATACGGAAGAACCTAAAAAGCTGACACAAAATTAAGGTTTAAACCCTAGAAACAAAAGGTGATTATTGAAAAATATGTACTTTTGTTTCATAACAAATTACTATGTCTTTAAGCAAGAAAGAAACCGTGCTGATTAGCTTTATTGTTGTAGCCGTTTTGGTGCGTTTGCTGCCTCACCCACCCAATGTAGCACCCATAACAGCCGTGGCTTTGTTTGCTGGTACGCATTTTGGCCGTAAGCACTGGGCGCTACTCATGCCTGTACTAGCCATGGTGGTTACGGATATCTTTTTGGGCTTTTCGATGATTACTCCCATTGTCTACTTGGCTTTTACAGCCATCACCGCCTTGGGCTTTGTAATTAAAAAGATGCATCTAGGATCGGTGCTATTAAGCAGCCTGTTGTTTTTTATAGTGACTAACCTAGGGGTTTGGTTTTTATACTATCCTCTTACTCCGGAAGGTTTTACAACGTGCTTTACGCTCGCCATCCCATTTTTTGGCTATTCAATATTAGGCGATTTGTTCTTTAGCGCTGCCCTATTCTTTGGCTATCGCTTTGCGACAAAACGCTTGCAATTGGCTTAAAGCCAGTGTTGTTTTATGCAAACCTTCTCATTTAATCACCTAGCACTAGCGGTTAAGGACGTAGAAACTACTCATAGCTTAGACCCTTAAGCGCCCCACTACCCAATTACACCAGAGCCAATCAACTCATTATCTAAGTACCAAGCAGCAAACTGCCCAGCTGCAATGGCCGATTGAGGTGCATCAAAAACAAGGTACATCCCAGCTGCTGTCGGATGGAGTGTGGCTAACGCCAAAGGCTGTCGGTAACGTATGCGTGCCTGCACAGCCAAGGGTTGACCCGTTTCCAAGTCAGGGCGTATCCAATGCACATCTGCTTGATCAATCCACAAAGCAGTGCGGTATAAGCCCGGATGGTCTTTGCCCTCCCCTACGTAAATGCAGTTTTTTTGAACGTCTATTGCCAAAACAAACAGGGGTTCCTTGGTGCCGCCAACCGCCAAGCCCTTGCGTTGGCCAACGGTAAAAAAGTGTGCGCCATTGTGTGTGCCTACGATCTTGCCATCAGCAGCAGTATAGGCAAACTTCTTTGCAAAGCCAGCAGGCGTATTTTCTGGTGATTGAGCATACATGGGATGCGAAGCTGGAACTTGAATAATATCTCCCTTTTTGGTGGTAAGCTTTTGTTGTAAAAAATCGGGTAAACTTACCTTGCCCACAAAGCACAAGCCTTGGGAATCGCGCTTTTCAGCCGTTACCAACCCTTGTTCAGCTGCAATGTTACGCACTTCTTTCTTTTGCAACCCACCAATAGGAAACAAGGTTTTGGCAAGTTGCACTTGGCTAAGCTGACATAAAAAATAAGACTGGTCTTTATTGGCGTCTGCCCCTGCGAGTAGTTGGTATGTAGGCACTTCGACAAGCTCAGTGCCCTCGACAAGCGCAGCGCTTCTCGGAACGTTTTTAGCTAACAAGGTTGCTGAGCCTGCCGAAGTAACTGTTTCTTTCCGACAATAATGACCCGTAGCTACGTAGTCCGCGCCCAGAGAAAGAGCGATGTCCAAAAACACATCAAATTTGATTTCACGGTTGCACAACACATCGGGGTTTGGTGTGCGTCCTCGTTGGTATTCAGCAAACATATAGTCCACAATGCGCTCCTTATACTGCTTACTTAAATCGACGGTCTGAAAGGGAATACCAAGCTTTTCGGCCACCAACATCGCATCGTTACTGTCTTCCAGCCAAGGGCAATCATCTGAGAGGGTTACCGAGTCATCGTGCCAATTTTTCATAAACAAACCTATGACCTCATAGCCTTGTTGCTGCAACAAATAGGCAGCAACACTGGAGTCTACACCACCAGAAAGTCCAACAATGACACGTTTGTTTTGCATGGTACAAAGGTAAGCAGGATATGTGAGTTCGTCAGGACTATGCCTACCTGAAGGGTTTATTTAAGCTTTTTTTGACGTTCAGCTTCTTCCATCAATTCAGACATCTTACGCTGAAAACGGTTTTGCTTCTTGGGTTTCTTTTTGTTTTCTTCAATCTGTGCATGGATTTTGTCCTGATCGATGATTACATTCTTAATCACCAACATGATTCCAATCATCAAGACGTTGGAAACAAAATAATACAAACTAAACCCACTGGCATAATTATTAAAGAAAAACAACATCATCACAGGCATCAAATACATGATATACTTCATGTTGGGCATGCCCGGCTGTGAAGGTTGCATTTGCTGTCCTGCTGTCATCTGGGTATAAAAGAATATTGCTATGGAAGCCAATAAGGGAAACAAACTAACGTGATCGCCATAGAAAGGAATGCTAAACGGAAGTTCTGCAATCATATCATAAGAGGACAAGTCTTCTGCCCATAAAAAAGACTTACCACGCATTTCGTATGCGATTGGAAAAAAATAAAACAAAGCAAAGAAAACCGGCATTTGAATCAATGCGGGAATACAACCTGCCATTGGGCTAGCCCCAGCTTTGCTGTATAACTTCATCGTCTCTTGCTGACGCTTAGTGGCGTCATTTTTATATTTTTCGTTTAAGGCCGTTATTTCGGGACGCAGTACCCGCATTTTGGCTTGAGAAACATACGATTTGTATAGCACCGGCGAAAGCACCAAACGCACAATAATGGTCAATAAAATGATGGCAATTCCTTGTGGAACTACGCCAGACAACAAGCTAAACAATGGGTAGAATACCGAACGGTTTATCCAACCAATAAGCCCCCAGCCAAAAGAAATACTTTCATATAGGGATTCGTCGTAGGTTTTTAAAACTTCGTAATCGGTTGGGCCCATATACCAATCAAAATTTGCTTGAAAACGATTGCGACTATAAGGCAATGTGGTTTCGGTCATAAACGACTTAAGGAATTCGGACTCTTCCTCTTCCTCGTCTGTTATGGTAGATGACATAACTGCAGCTACTTCAAATGGATTTTCTGGAATAAGGATACTGCTGAAAAAATGCTGGCGGTACGATACCCACCTGACGTTTTTGAGGTCTTCATCATCATCCCCTGCAGCAGACAGCGTACTGTATTTATCAGCCTTATGGTTGTAGGCAAGCTGGGTATAACGGTTTTCGTATTGGGCACTTTTCGCATGACGGAAGCCATCCATACGCCATGAAAAGGCAGCAGGAATAGTAGGATCCAAAGCGCCTTCTATACCTTCAGCAACAACTTCAAAACCAAAACGATATCCTTCCTTGGGCAAGGTATATACCAATTCTATAAAACCATTGGAATCAAGTGGTGCACGCAAACGCAATTCCTGTCCCGCTGATGTGTTGCTTACTGAGGGAGTAAACATCATAAATTTTGTCTGAAATAACTGACCTAAAACCGTCGTGAAGGCGATGTTCAATGAGCTGTTGTCATTGTTGATTAAATACAAGGGATTGTCTTGGTAATTGACCAAATCTTTTAGGGCAACCCCTGTCATCACACCCCCTTTTGTAGATATATCAATGGAGAGCACATCGTTTTGAAGGCTAAGCGTATCGGCAACAACACTAACCGCTGCTGCCTCAGGAGCATCTTGCTCGGCTGTATCTGTAGCAAGGACCTGCACAGGTTCTTGTTGTTCCACTGCTGCCATGTCGTTAACTGTCGTTTCTAAATCAGGAACAGGCTGATTGTACATCATCCAAGTGAATATGCCAAAAATAAGCAGCATTCCTATGATTTGTAAAGGGTCTATTCGCCGATCTTCCATGTTAAATTTTTATTTATTTGCGTAGGCATTACAAGCTTCCACAAAAGCTGAAAAAAGCGGATGTGGCTCAAGAACTGTACTTTTATATTCGGGGTGGTATTGCACACCAACAAACCAAGGGTGTGCATCAATTTCTACAATCTCTGCCAAGCCTGTTTTTGGGTTAACTCCTGTGGCTGTAAGACCATTTTTGGCTAAATCCGCTAGGTAGGAATTATTTAATTCGTATCTGTGTCGGTGGCGCTCGCTGATATCATCAGTCTTATAAATATTGTGCACACGACTACCAGCAGTAAGCGTACAATCCCAAGCGCCAAGACGCATGGTACCGCCTTTATCCTCTACGTTTTTCTGCTCATCCATCAAACTTATGACAGGATGTGGTGTGTTTTCGTTCATTTCAGTAGAGTTAGCCTCAGAAAGTCCCAGAACGTTACGTGCAAATTCAATTACAGCCATTTGCATGCCCAAACAAATTCCAAAAAATGGAATATTGTTTTCACGTACATACTTTATGGCCCATATTTTTCCTTCAATTCCTCTTGAGCCAAACCCTGGAGCAACCAACAAACCGTGTAGGTCTTTGAGTTGCTCTTCGCAATTATCTATGCTAAGGTGCTCTGAATGTATGGATACAACCTCAACCATTACTTCATTAGCGGCTCCGGCGTGAATAAAGGCCTCTAAAATAGACTTATACGAATCTTGTAATTCTACATACTTCCCTACCAGTCCAATACGAATGTGACTTTTAGGATTTTTGTGCCGATATAAAAAAGCTTTCCATTTTGTTAAGTCTGGCTCCAAATTATCAGGCAAAGACAAAGTTTCTAGTACAACACGATCCAAACCTTCTTCTTGCATAAGCAAAGGGACGTCATAAATGGTATTGGCATCAATAGATTGAATTACTGCCTCGCGTTTTACATTGCAAAACAATGCCAATTTGTTTCGTATGTCCTCAGACAACTCATATTCTGTACGACAAACCAAAACATCTGCGTTGATTCCGCTCTCCATCAATGTCTTGACTGAGTGCTGAGTGGGTTTAGTCTTTAATTCGGCTGCTGCAGAAAGGTAAGGCACCAGTGTGAGGTGAATAACAATACAGTTTTCACGACCTAGCTCCCATCGTAATTGACGCACAGCCTCGATATATGGCAACGATTCAATATCTCCGACCGTACCACCAATCTCAGTAATAACCACATCGTAATCACCCGACTCACCAAGCTGCTGCATACGCGCTTTGATTTCATTGGTAATATGTGGAATAACTTGGACCGTTTTGCCTAAAAACTCACCACGGCGTTCTTTTTGAATGACACTTTGATAAATGCGTCCTGTGGTCACGTTGTTGGCTTGAGAAGTACGCACATTTAAAAAACGCTCATAATGCCCAAGATCTAAATCGGTTTCAGCGCCATCATCAGTAACAAAACACTCGCCGTGTTCGTATGGATTTAAGGTTCCTGGGTCAACATTGATGTAGGGATCAAACTTTTGAATGGTAGCCTTGAGGCCACGTGCCTGAAGTAAGTTGGCTAATGATGCAGAAATAATGCCTTTCCCTAGTGAGGAGGAAACGCCTCCTGTAACAAAAACGTATTTGGCTTTAGGCATAAATCTTGTTAATTTTAAGTGTCAAAAATACAAAGAATAAACTACCTAACATGCAAGGAATCTGCTGGAGACTTTATGGTCGCTATTTCAATGGTTTCAAAGCCTTGATGTTGAATCAAATACGTAGCGGTATTTAGATAACCTCCTTTTGGGTTGGGCTGGTAATTAAATCGATATTGAAGCTGATCTAAAACACCCAACGTTAAGCCGTCTATTAGCTTTCTTTTGGTGGCTATTCGAAGGGAAGCATCTACCATAACATCAAAACCTTTCACGGCAGTCCGGCTGGGCACCTTCCCATATCGGTCTTTAAATGATGCGTCAAACTTAAGGCGTAAGCTATCGCGTTTTTCTAAAAAATAATTGGGGTAAGAAAAGTGGATATTACCCAAATGGGCTTGAGAAATGTTTTTATCGTCATATGCTGGTGAGCGGAAATGCGTTAACAATTGTACCTGGCGCGCTTCAGAAGACTGGGCATTCAACATGGAAGTCATACTGGTCACCAAATTTAAATTTTCGGTTTCCAAAAAAACCCAATTTGGCCTAGTTGGTGTCAATAATGAGTCAACTACATCAGGCTTGATAAAACCAAACTTTTCGTCTGGGGGCAGCACTTCTGCTAAAGGGAACTGTTCCTTTAAACGCAGTGCTATTTGCTGATTTTTGGAGTCTGCAATAATCAACACACAAGGGTTTTCATATTGTGCGTCCAAAGAATCCACATAGCTCATCATGCGTTTGGCAAGTGACTTTTTACTGGGAATCGTATTGATAAGCATTTTACGGGGCTGAATCTCACGCGTAGTCAAAGGGGAAATAACCGGCACGTTAAAAAAGCTCATGGCTTGAGCCATCCTACTTACGTTGGCAGGTGTAAAGGGGCCTATAACAGCGTCATAAGCAGTGAAGTCTTCTTGATTGAGCAGCTGCTCAATTATATGCAACTGCCCCTCAGAGTCAAAAACAGAGAGCTCAATACTCAAACCTGCCTTGTTCAGACTATCTACCGCATGCAACATTCCTGAATAAAAGTCAAGCGAGACCGTTGTTAGGTTGCGTTCTGAAAGGGTCTTATTTGTTTGATCTATGGAATCTAACTCAATTCTAGAAAGTCGAAACGGAGCTAAAAAAGCAATGCGCACTACAGGAGAAACAAAAGTGCTATCCCATAAACTGGTTTTTATTGGTCCCGATTCACCAACAGCGCTTGAATCTACTGCTTGCAGTTTTGGGATTTTTAAGACCATCCCTACCATAAGTCCAGTAGCTTCTAGACTTGGGTTAAGGGCTTCCAAATCAGATTTGCTCAATCCCAATTTTTTATTGAGACGGAAAAAACCTTCTTTGGGCTGAACAGTGTAATAGTCAAATTGTGCCGCAATTTCTTCAGCAATTTTTGAAGGCACTGTTAGCATACTTCCAACAGAAAGTGTATCGCCTAATTGGGGGTTTAACACCCGGAGGGAATCTACTGAAATTCCGTAATTGTAGGCAATTCGCCAGAGAGTTTCCTTTGGCTGTACGCTGTGGGTTGCTGTTTTGGGTTGCGCTGGAGCGACAACAATTTTTGTTTTATACCTCGGTATTTTGAGTTTGTGACTTTTGTGCAAACCTGCTTTAGCAGTAGGGTTGTACATCACGATTTGATCTGGCATAATATCGTAGCGCATTGCGATACGCTCTAGCGTTTCTTTCTTTTTTACTTTATGAACGATAAAGTGAGACACTTCTGGCTCTTGAGCGTTGCCAAGCAAGCCAAACAAAAGAAAAGTGAGTAATAACAAAAGCTTACTCCCACTCAATTGTTGCAGGGGGTTTTGAACTGATATCATAAACGACACGATTGATTCCCGGGACACGGTTGATGATTTGGTTAGAAATTTCTTGTAAGAAAGCATATGGCAAATGTACCCAATCTGCCGTCATTCCGTCAGTTGAAGTTACGGCTCTTAGAGCAACGCACTTTTCATAGGTGCGTTCATCTCCCATAACCCCGACAGACTGCACAGGCAACAGCATAACGCCTGCTTGCCAAACATCGTCGTACAAGCCGTGTTCACGAAGCCCTTGAATAAACAAGGCATCTGCTTCCTGTAACATACTTACCTTTTCAGCTGTTATATCACCTAAAATGCGAATAGCAAGACCAGGTCCAGGAAATGGATGACGACCAAGAATTTCTTTGGGCATTTCAAGAGTAGCGCCAACGCGACGTACCTCATCTTTAAACAACATTTTAAGCGGCTCTACTACTTTGAGTTTCATAAAGTCGGGCAATCCACCTACGTTGTGGTGTGATTTGATGGTAGCAGAAGGACCGTTTACAGATATCGACTCAATAACATCTGGGTAAATAGTTCCTTGAGCAAGCCATTTTGCGCCTTCGACCTTATGCGCCTCATCGTCAAAAACATCTATAAAAACCTTACCAATGATTTTTCGCTTGGTCTCTGGGTCACCCTCCCCTGCCAAAGCATCTAGGAATTGCTTGGAAGCATCCACCCCCTTAACATTCAATCCCAAACCTTTGTATTGCTCCAACACCTCGTCATATTCGTTTTTGCGCAACAATCCATTGTTGACAAAAATACAGTGTAGGTTAGGGCCAATAGCCTTGTGCAATAAAATAGCAGCTACAGACGAATCCACACCGCCACTAAGACCCAAAATAACCTTATCTTGACCCAACTGTTCGCTTAGTGTAGTTACTGTAGTTTCTACAAAAGCATCTGATGTCCAGTCGGGATTAATACCGGCTATATCAACCAAAAAGTTTTGTAGCAACTGCTTGCCATCAGTTGAATGATATACTTCTGGATGAAATTGTATACCATAGGTCATGTCGTTGTCCATAACATAAGCGGCATTGGCAACATCAGAAGTAGAAGCCAATTGCGTTGCATGCTCAGGTAATTTTTTAATGGTGTCGCTGTGGCTCATCCACACTTGTGATTCGAGTGGAATACCTTTGGTAAAGGCATGGGGTACTACCTGTGCCAATCTAGCTCGGCCATATTCTCTTGTTTCAGAAGGGGCTACTGCGCCGCCATTGAAATGCGCCAAATATTGTGCACCATAACACACTCCAAGTAGGGGTACTTTGGATCTAATTTTACTCAAATCAGGGTGTGGCGCATCCTCAGCACGAACCGAATACGGAGAACCTGAAAGGATAACGGCTTTAAATGTATTGATGTTTTCAGGGATTTTGTGAAAAGGGTGAATTTCACAAAAGATGGAGAGTTCTCGAACCCTTCGGGCAATCAGCTGCGTATATTGAGATCCGAAATCGAGGATTAAAACTTTGTTATGCATATACAAAAATACAACTAAACTTCAATGAAGCAGAACCGCTTATCAATAGTTTTTAACAGGTTATGGATATCCTATTTGAATGATTGCCAAACCATTTGATGCGGTAGACAAAGTCGCTTTTAATTCATTTGTGAAATTGGCCAAGCCAGCATCTAAGACAAAAGCAGAAAAATGTGCTGTTCGCTCCTGCAATCTGTCGTTTGGAAATAAATCGTTTCGAATGTCAGTGGCACGCACCACCTCGTCTTGCAGTTTTTTTCGCTGTGCCTTTAAGAGGCGGTTTTCGAGTTTATCCAAACCCTTGAGCTGCTTTTTCTCCTGTGCCTCAACTGCTCCCAAAAAGGATTTATCCGTTAGTGAGGCCAAGTGATAAAAGGCCTTAAAGTTGTCTTTAAGCAATTCACGTTGGGAAGAAAAGTCGATGTCGATATCACTAATTTGACGTACACGCTTGTTGATAAAAGCCGCTGTTGGTAAAAATAAGTCGGCTATGGGCAGATGTAGCTTATTGCATTTTTTGACTTGTTTTTCAGACATCAACAAAACGGTAGTACGGTGCTGCAGTAGTGGATATGGAATGTCAAATGCCTCAAAAGCAGTTTTTAGCTGAAGCCAATAAGCCAACTCACCTCCACCGCCAACATAGGCAATATTGGGCAGTACACTCTCCTGGTACAAGGGACGCATAAGTGCATTAGGAGAAAAGCGTTCTGGGTACTTTTGAATTTCTTCACATAAACTTTGAAGTGTCCATGTAGCTGGATTTTCTGTAGTACCAAAGTCATCTTCATCTTTTGTAATACGCAAGCGCTTGTTGTCAAACAGGTAGAAAACATTAATTGCCCTTGGATTGACCTGGGGCTTAAAACCCTTGATTGACTTTTTTAAGGAGTTATTGGTTTTGTGTACCGCCGTTTGGGTAATGTTTTTGCTTACCTCAGCCTGAAGCACTGGAGCAAACAACGATTTCAAGGCCGTATCGTCACCATCAATCACTACAATACCATGTGTCCCAAAAAGCTGATGTACCAATCGTCGTGTTGCATTGGCCAGAGAATCTTCTTGCAGGTAGCATTCGGAAAATAGGGCTAGCAATTCTTTTCCTTGGTCAGTGCTCGTATAGTAGGGAGTTAACGTCTTTAAAACAGTCTCTAGACCCGTTGTAGGCATCCGCCCCACAGCACCAGAGGCAGTAGCCTCCCACCTTACTTTTTGTTCGCCCAAAAAGAAGTGATTTATTTCTTCAAAATCGTGATCTTCAGAAGCCATCCAAAATACAGGCACATATTGGTGCTTTTTATCTGCACCTTGAATGCGTGCTGCCAAATTGATGACATCCAAAATCTTATACCAAAAATACAAGGGACCAGTGAAGATATTTAACTGATGTCCCGTGGTAATCGTTACTGTGTTGGGTGCTGACAATGCATCTATTTGTGTACGTGTTTTCGCATCAGGATCAAGGTGTTTATATTGCTTGTGCAACACGTCAACCAATGTGTTTCGTTTGGATTGGTCAAATGAAACTGCCCTTTTTGATGCAGCTCGAGTAGCTACTGGAGTTGAAACCAACCCGTTATGAAAGGGCTTTAAGGAAGCGTCGTTTTGCAACAATTGCTGCATCAGGGGCGAATAAACCTCTTTATGATATCCCAGCGACTCGATCAGTTTCATAAGACAAAAGTAGTTAATGTAAGAAACTATTGTGCAGGAACCGCCTCTAAGTCAAAGTCTTGTGCGGCTGTTATGGTTAGATTAGCAAAATCTCCAACCTTGAGGTAGTGTTCGCGGGCATCTACCCAAACTTCGTTATCCACATCTGGCGAATCAAACTCTGTACGACCAACAAAACGATTACCTTCTTTTCTATCGATAACACAACGCAAGGTTTTGCCCACCAAGGCTTGGTTTTTTTCCCAAGAAATATGGGTCTGGATTTCCATCAATTCGTTAACACGAGCTTGTTTTACTTCAGCAGGCACATCATCTACCAACGTATGGGCGTGAGTGTTCTCTTCATGACTGTATTGAAAACAGCCCAAACGCTCAAAGCGCATTTCCTTTACCCATGACTTAAGTAATTCAAAATCTGCTTCCGTTTCACCCGGATAACCTAAAATAAGCGAGGTGCGAATGGCCATTTCTGGTACTGCAGCCCTAAAACGCTGGAGTAAAGCCGTTGTTTTCTCTTGTGTTGTTCCACGACGCATAGACTTCAGCAAGTGATCTGAAATATGCTGTAATGGAATATCGATATAGGAACATACTTTGGGCTCCGTTGCAATAACCTCCAATACATCTTCTGGAAATCCTGATGGAAAGGCATAGTGTAAGCGAATCCATTCGATGCCATCAACTGTAGTCAGTGCACGCAGTAAATCCGCCAAACGACGTTTTTTATAAAGGTCTAGCCCATAATAGGTGGAGTCTTGAGCGATAATGATCAACTCCTTTACCCCATTTTTAGCAAGACCTTGAGCTTCTTTAACCAAATCTTCAATAGGTTTTGAGCGATGTGCTCCACGCATAAGGGGAATGGCACAAAACGAACAAGGTCGGTCGCAACCTTCTGATATTTTGAGGTAAGCATAGTTTTTTGGTGTTGTGGTTAGGCGTTCACCCAATAATTCATGGCGGTAATCTGCTCCTAGTGCCTTTAGCAAAAGGGGTAAGTCGGTTGTGCCAAAATAGTCATCTACATCTGGAATTTCAGCCTCCAAATCATCTTTGTAGCGCTCACTTAAACAACCCGTAACAAAGAGCTTATCGATTTGCCCTGTTTGTTTTTGCTCGGCAAAAGACAATATGGTATTAACCGATTCTTCTTTAGCATTATCAATAAAACCGCAAGTATTTACAACGACAATATTGCCTTGTTGTTCATGTACTACGTCTTTATCACTTGCTTTGAGTTGGCCCATAAGCACCTCGGAGTCATAAATGTTTTTAGAACACCCTAGAGTAACGACATTTATTTTATTTTTTTTGGTTGATTTTGTCCGCATATTATTGGTACCCTTCTGGTGATTTTCTATGATTGGAAATACGTTCATAAGCAGCGCCTAACTTCAAGAGTTTTACTTCACTGAAAGATGGTGCCATAAATGTAAGGTTATTAGGCTCTCCATTATCAGCATAGCCCATAGGAATGGTTAAACACGGGTAAAATGCAATAGCAGCGTGACCAGCGTAATAATTATTCTTACTAAGTATGGCATCGAGCTGGTATTTAGCAATGGGATCTTGAAAAAAGCCTAAAGCAGTTGTGTTTAGCTTTGAAATGGTTGTTTGTAAACCTTTTTCCGTAATGCTGTCGGCAATAACACCGTCTAGGCGTTTTTGGGAATAGGGCATATAAAGGAGGCTGTCTTGCTTATTAAAATCAATAATTGCTGTCACATCTATAGTTGCAAAATCAGCAGTTGACGCGTTTTTAAAATACGCAGGGATGTCTCGCTTCATGTCGCCATTAAGAATTGATGTAAATCCAGTAAGCGAGATTTTTTTGGGGGTAAACTCAATTACCTCTGCACCCGCAGCTCTTAAGTCTTCAACTGCATTTCGATAAAGAGAGTCTGCAGCTAAAATATTGGTCATGGCGCCAAGTCGCATTCCAGAAAGTGAAGGCCCAACATAGCTGTCTAGAATAGCTGTTAAACGCGGTGCTCGCAATGTAATCTTGTCTTGCGGATCAGGCACTGCAATAGCGTCTAGCAATATGGCAGTATCTGCGATGCATTTGGTTATGGGTCCAGAAGTGTCTAAGGTGCTAGATATAGGCACTATTCCCGTTCGGCTAACAAAACCAATAGTGGGTTTTAGCCCTACAACAGCATTTTGGCTAGATGGAGATAATATAGAGCCTGATGTTTCGGAACCTAAGGCGGCTACAGCATAATTTGCAGCCACGGCCACGGCACTGCCTGAGCTTGAACCTCCTGTTTCAAAAATTCTTCTGCCATAGGGATTTAGGGTCTGGCCGCCAACAGCACTGTAACCAACAGGACAACCGTCGCAGAAATAATAGGCCCATTCACTAAGATTTACTTTTCCTAAAATCAATGCGCCCTTGTTTTTCAGTTGTTTAACAACAAAAGCATCTTCGTCGGGGATATGATTTTCTAAAATTGCAGCCCCAGCGGTGGTAGGCATATTTGCGGTATTAATATTGTCTTTCAGTAAAATAGGTATTCCATAGATGGGATGCATATCCGCAGCGGCTTGCCTGTCCTTTTGCTTGGCCTCATTAATAATATTGGGGTTAAGGGCTAGAACAGCGTGCAAGGTGGTTTGGGGATTAGACTCTAGAAGCCGGATACGATATAAATAGAATTTAACTAAGCCTTCGTAGGACAGCTTTCCGCTTGCTATATGACGCTGAAGTGTTGGAATATCTTGCTCAATAATCAGCGGTTTTAAAGCGTCATAGGAAGTGTCAAAACCACGTAATTCCTTTTCAAATGGTGCCCACATAGCATCTTTGTCTAAAAAAGTAGACTGAATGAGCTTGTAGCGCATTCTGGCAATTTCGTGATCGGCATTTTGGGCCAGTTCAGCAGACTCGTCATATGGTTGCCAATATTCAGCTGTGGAATTATTACAAGAAAACACCAACAGCAAAAACACTAGGCTTAACATTGTTTTCATGGACTCGTTTTTTGAAATAGTGAATCTAAAAATGCCTTGGTTTCAAATGGAATTAAGTCATCTGTACCTTCCCCCACACCAATGTAGCGAATGGGCACTTCAAGTTCATCAGATATGCCGATTACAACTCCACCTTTGGCGGTGCCATCTAACTTGGTTAGTATAAGCCCAGAGATCGCTGTTGCTTCTGCAAATAACTTGGCCTGCATAAAGGCATTTTGCCCGGTACCGCCATCCAACACCAACAAGGTTTCGTGTGGTGCTTCTGGAATGATTTTTTTAACCACCCGTTCAATTTTAGCCAATTCTTGCATCAAATTGGTATTGTTGTGCAACCGTCCCGCAGTGTCGATAAACAGTACATCTACCTGTTCTTTCATGGCGCGTTCAACAGCAGTGAATGCCACAGAAGCAGGATCACTGCCCTGCTGTAAGCTAACAAAGGAAACTTGAGCTCTTTCGGACCAAAGTCGCAATTGATCAATAGCGCCTGCACGAAAGGTATCTGCTGCAGCCAGCATTACTTTTTTACCTTGTTGGTTGTATTGATGGGCCAACTTACCGACAGTAGTCGTCTTACCTGCGCCGTTAACACCAACAACCAATATAACCTGCAAGCCCTCCTTATCGGTTAAGAGCGATGGTTTGTTATCAGTAACCAAGGTAAATATCTCTTCATAAAGCAGCTGATCCAAATCTTCGGCTTTTATGAATTTATCTTTGGCTACGCGTTGTTCTAAGCGGTCTATGATTTTTTCAGTAGTGGCTACCCCTACGTCGGAGGTAATAAGTATTTCTTCAAGTGCTTCTAAAAAATCGGCATCTACCCTACTTTTTCCAAGCACTACTTTTTTCAGTCGTTCTGTCCAAGCTTTTTTTGTTGCCGACAAACCGGATTGAAGTTTCTTAGATGATTTTGAAAAAAGACCCATGGGTTAAAGGTACGTTTTGAGAATAAAAAAAGCCACAAGATTGTGGCTTTTTGATAGTTTATATGGTTGGTTTTACTTTTTGGACAACCAGTCATTCACCAATTCAGGTGCTAAAATGGTTTCTACGTATGTATATGCGCCAGATTTTTCACTACGCACCATTTTAATGGCTTTTGTAAGACGCTTTGATTTTGTTTGTAAGGTTGCTACTGTTTTCTTAGCCATAATTACTTAATTTCTTTGTGAACCGTCATACGCTTTAGAATCGGGTTGAATTTTTTAATTTCAATACGATCTGGCGTGTTTTTTTTGTTTTTGGTGGTAATGTAGCGAGAAGTACCTGCAAGGCCTGAGTCCTTGTGCTCTGTACATTCCAAAATAACTTGAACGCGATTTCCTTTTTTAGCCATGACGTGCCTTATTTAATAAGTCCTTGTGCGCGTGCTTCTTTCAAAACAGCAGGAAGACCCTTTTTGTTAATCGTTTTAAGCGCCGATGTTGAAAGTTTGAGTGTTATCCACTTGTCTTCTTCAACAAGGTAGAAACGCTTCTTGATAAGGTTAGCACCAAACTTACGCTTGGTTTTATTCATGGCATGCGATACGTTGTTCCCAACCATCGCCTTTTTGCCAGTTAATTCACATACTTTCGACATGACATCTTTTTTAACAGGGTGCAAACTTAGGAAAATATGGTGTGTTAAAAAAATTTTTTGACTAAAGTTCAGATGCTACTTTATTATGCAACAACTCAAGCGCTTTATTTAATGTTTTACGCAAGTTACGCTCGCGGTGTTTTCCGAAGCAAAAAGTCTCAACATATTCGATGTTTGGAGCGATGATAGCAATGACCACGGTGCCAATTTCCACATCAGCATCGCCCTTATTGGGACCGAAATTTCCTGTGGTGGCAATGGCAATATCTGCTTCCGTTTGGCGAATGACTCCCCTTGCCATACTTAAAGCGACAGGCGCACTGACCACACTAAAGCGTTCAATATCTTGTTTTGCTACACCTAATAGCAACTGTTTTACGTCAGTAGCATAACTCACTACCGAGCCCTTAAAAAAGGTTGAAGCCCCAGGATGCTGCGTAAACAAAGCGGCTAAAGCACCACCCGTACAGCTTTCAGCAGTTGCTAATGTCCAGCCTTTTTGGATCAGGGCTTTTCCAATTTGCATTTCAATGGGCAACTCAGCTTCAAAGCCCTTGATATAATCACCAATCAACGGATACAATTCGGCAAATAAGGCGTCAATTTCTTTGTGCAACAGGCCTTCATCAGTCCCACGTGCAGACAAACGCAAACGTACCCTCCCAAGGTTAGGCAAATAGGCCAACTTAATGTGTTGAGGCAGGGCAGCTTCCCAATCGCTTATTTTTTCAGCAATAATACTTTCACCAAGGCCGTAGGTCATCATAGTTTTGTGCACACTCGCAGGCAAGGAAAAAGTTGCTTTTATTAATGGAATCAATTTCTTCTGCACCAAATGTTTCATTTCAAAAGGAACCCCTGGAAGCGATACAAATACGGTTTTATCTTTTTGCATCCACATACCCATGGCAGTTCCATGTGCATTGAACAGTTGCGTACAGCTAGAAGGAAGCATGGCCTGCCCCCTGTTCAAATCATTTACGGGTGCTTTTACATATTTGTCAAACAACACGTCAATATGCCCCATCACTTCCGGATAAAACACCAAGGAATCATCAAAATAAGTACATAAAGCATGTTTGGTAATATCGTCTTTGGTAGGGCCAAGTCCTCCAGTCATAACCACTAAATCAACCTGGTCTTGAGCTGTTGTGAACGCGTTTAAAATAGCGTCTTTATTATCGGAAATGGAATGTATTTGACGTACTTCAATACCGATATTGTTCAGTGTTTTTCCGATATAAGTAGCGTTGGTATCCACTACTTGGCCTATGAGAATCTCGTCGCCGATGGTAATGATGTCTGCCCGCATCTATTTAACAATTAATGAAAGGGCCTTTTGACCATTCAAATATCCCTCAAGTCGATCATTTTTATTGACCTGACTCACGCCGGCTGGAGTGCCTGTAAAGAGGATATCTCCAATTTTAAGCGTAAAATATTGAGACACATGCGCAATTATTTCATCAATATTCCAAAGCATAAGGCTTGTGTCGGCTTCTTGTACTACCACATCATTTTTGCGAAGAGAAAAGGGAAGTTTACCCAGATCACCCAAAGCAGACTTATAAAACCATTTACCCACAAATGCCGATCCATCAAAAGCCTTTGCTTTTTCCCAAGGAAGCCCTTTTGATTTGAGTTGTTGTTGAACATCACGGGCAGTAAAGTCTATACCCAAACCTATTTGGTCGTAATATTTGTGTGCAAATTTGGTTTGAATGTGTTTTCCGATGCGATTGATGCGTACCAAAACTTCCACCTCATGATGCACCTCATTCGAAAATTCAGGAATAAAAAAAGGCAAGTTGGATTGTGCTATTGCGGTATCGGGCTTGATAAAAATTACTGGCTCATCTGGACGAACATTGTTTAGCTCATCTATATGGTTTGCATAATTTCTGCCAATACATATAATCTTCATGCGTTGTTAAGGGTTTCTAAACGAATGGCCGTGAGTACTTTTTTAGTGTAGCGAGGGAAATCTGCGTTGAGTAACCAACTGAAATAGCCGGGTTCACGTTCCAATACCTCAACCACTTTTTTCCCTTTGTGTTTTCCAAAATTAAAGGCAGCATCATCATCCGCATCAACTATAACCAAGCCTGCAAAATCAACACTTTTTTTACGGGTAGAAAAGGCACTTAATTTGGAAATATCGTTTTCGAGATCGTCGTATTTTTCAATTTGTGCTTTTAATACCTCATAAGTCGCATTGGTATCGGCCTCAGCGCTATGGGCATTTTCTAAATCTTTACCACAATAAAATGTATAGGCAGCCGATAGGTTTCGCTTTTCCATTTTATGAAAAATGGTTTGTACATCTACCGTTAGGTGCTTTTTAAAATCCACATCAATTTCAGCACGCAACATCTCCTCGGCTAACAATGGAATATCAAAGCGGTCGGAATTAAATCCTGCCAAATCAGAGCCTTTTATCATACTGTAGATATCTTTGCTCAACTGTTTAAACGTAGGTTCATTGGCTACTTTTTCATCAGTAATTCCATGAACTACTGTAGTTTCGGGGGGGATGGGCATCTCTGGATTTACAAGCCATGTTTTGGATTCTTTATTACCATTTGGAAAAACCTTTAAGATGGATATTTCCACTATGCGATCTTTAGCCACATTAACTCCTGTTGTCTCCAAGTCAAAAAAACACATAGGGCGTGTTAGCGAAAGTTCCATATTAAATTGTTTGAGATTCGTCCCAGTTTTCAATACGTTGCTTTAGGCGCAATAGGAACATGCCTCCCATGGCACCATTAATAATGCGGTGGTCATAACTATGTGACACCATCATTTGCTGACGTATGGCAATTACATCGCCATTTTCTGTTTCCAGCACCGCAGGAACCTTGCGGATGGCGCCTAGGGCCAATATAGCAAGTTGTGGTTGGTTGATGATAGGCGTACCCGTAAGACTACCGAACATCCCTACATTGGTTACTGTATAGGTACCTCTTTGCACATCGTCGGGGCTTAGTGTATTGGTGCGAGCATTTGAAGCAAGCCCGTGTACTTTTTTGGCCAGTCCAGTAAGACTTAGCATATCAGCCTGTTTTATAACAGGAACAATTAAATTACCATCTGGTAAAGCCGTTGCCATACCTAGGTTGATGTCTTTTTTCTTTATGATGTTTGTACCTTCTAGAATAGCATTCAGCAATGGGAACTCAGGCAGTACTTGTGCAACAAGATGCAAAAATATGGGCGTAAAGGTTAGTTTAACTCCATGTTGTTTAACAAATTGATTTTTTGCTTTTTCACGCCAATTCCAGAGCTTGGTCACATCAATTTCAATAAATGACTGAACATGTGCCGAAGTTTTAAGGCTGTGCATCATATGATCAGAAATCATTTGCTCCATACGTGTCATGGGCACAACCACATCTGAGTCGCTTTTTGCAAAAGACACTGTTGGTCTAGTAGCTGAAGTTACGGTACTTGGTGAAGCAGCAACTCTGGACTGAGTACTAGCTATAGGGGGAGCTTTTCTGTTTTTTATAAATGCCAAAATATCGGCTTTGGTCACGCGACCATCTTTCCCACTTCCTGGGACAGTAGCTAATTCTTGGTCTGAAATATTTTCTTCCTTGGCAATGTTTTTCACAAGAGGTGAATAAAACCGCTTTTGCCCTTCAACAACTGGAATAACAGGATTAACCAAGGCTTGCGCTTGTTCCATGTATTGCTGAGGGCTATCCGCCACTTTTTCAGGCGCCTTGGGTGCAGATGGTGCTGGGGTAGGAATTGCCTTTGGAACAGCTGCTGGAGTCACGTCTTGGGTAACCTCCTCCGCTGTTTCAATTACGGCTAAGGGAGCGTCAACACCAACAACAGCGTTAACAGGATGTAATATTTCTTTAATGACGCCTGCGTACTCACTGGCAACTTCAGAATCAACTTTATCTGTAGCTACCTCCACTACGGCTTCGTCAGCAGCAACAGTATCGCCTACTTTCTTTAACCATTGGGTGATGGTGGCTTCAGAAACGCTTTCGCCCATTGAGGGCAAAACAAGCTGATATATAGGCATGTTATTTTTTTTCAAAAGTACAAATTAATCGTGGCTTTAACTATGACATAACCAGCACCTCACCCTTGGCATGACTTGAAATACTTCCGACGGCGTGACTTTTGTCTGAGCTCAAAAATTTATAAGAAAAGTCTTTTTTATGCTCATTCATAAAAGCAATCATTTCAGCAAATGAAATGGTATCAGGGTCAAAAATAAGTTCAGTGCGTGTGTGTGGAATAACATTATCTAGTCCTGGGCTATGCATAAAAGGTATGTTTTTGTTTACACCAATCTCCAAGTTCAACTCTTTTGAAATCAACCAGTAGCAATAGGGCTGTTTTATCTTTTTCACAGAACGTTTCCCTCTAACTCGTTTTAAAAAACTAAAGGCATTCGTAGAGAATTTAATCCAAAGTTTTACAAATTTAGAAATCTTAAAATGTTTGGTATAAAAATAGTACAACGCCTCTCTGAACCTTTTTTGATAAGCAAAATCTTTAGGCGTACTCTCGCCTTTAAAGTGGATAATATTTATCCTAGGGTTGTAATAGTTTGAATACCCTAATTGTAACGAACGGTAGCTCAAGTCGTCATCCTCACAGTACATAAAGCACTCTTCATCAAAGCCATTAAGCGCACGATAATGTGACGTTTTCATAAACATAAAAGCACCGACCAAAACATCGGTCTCGCCAGCTTGATTTTCAGGTAGCTTTAAATTGTAATATTTTCCAAAAAATTGAGGGAAAATTTTAAACAACCCTGACACTTTGGTAAAGGCTACCCAAGGAGTGGGCACGCCCCGTTTTGATTCTTTTAAAAAGGTACCTGAACCATCAATAAGTTTAGGGCCCATGATGGCCACCTGCTTGTTGTTTTCCAAGAAGGATATGGCATCAACAAAGGTGTTCTCTGCCACTATGGTATCGGGATTTAAAATACACAAATACTCCCCTTTGGCATGGGATACACCAATATTATTCCCTATTGGAAACCCAACATTTTCTTTATTGGCAATACGTTTTACTTGTGGAAATTTAGCTTTTATCCAAGCCAAACTGCCATCGACAGAAGCGTTATCTACTACAATAATTTCAGCATCCAAATCTTTTGTAGCTGCAGCGACACTTTGTAAACAAATATCAATAAAGTACTTTACGTTATAATTGAGAATAACAACGGATAATTTCATGTGCTAATTTTTCATTGAAATTTCAAAGGGAATCCGTTGACTAATACTTCTTCCTAACGTCAGTTCATCGGCATATTCAAGCTCGTCACCAACGCCAATACCACGTGAAATGGCAGAAAAGCGCAATTCAAACACGCTTAGCTTTTTAAAAATATAATAGTTTGTTGTATCGCCTTCCATGGTACTGCTTAGTGCAAAAATAATTTCATCTATGTTTTCTTGTTCAACGCGTTTTATCAAAGCATCTATTGAAAGTTGTTGTGGTCCTACGCCTTCCATAGGAGCAATTTTACCACCCAATACATGGTATAAGCCTTTGAATTGACCTGTAGATTCAATGGCCATAACATCCCTAATATCTTCAACCACGCATATAATATTGCGCTCCCGCATTGGGCTTGCGCAAATATTACATTGTTCTGCATCTGAGATATTATGGCACGTAATGCAATAACGTATTTGCTCGCGTAATGTTGCAACAGCATCTGAAAGACGTGCACTAAAATCTTTGGGTTGGCGTAACAAATGAAGCACAATTCGTAGTGCAGACCGTCTACCTATTCCTGGAAGTTGTGCAATTTCATCTACTGCTTTCTGAACTAAAGAAGACGGAATATCCATGATTCAAAAATACACTATTTAAACAATAGTCACATACGTTATATTTGACAAAAAAAAGAGATGACCGCTCAAATGCTGGTGTTTTGTTTTTTGATCTATTTTGCTTTGCTCTACAGCACTTCGTATTTGGTAGGCAACAGCGATAGCAACACTAGCTTTTTTGCAGCCGACAAAAAGGCTCCTTGGTATCTGGTTGCATTTGGTATGATAGGCGCAACGCTTTCGGGAGTCACGTTTATATCTGTTCCTGGATGGGTTACCACTACCCAATTGGGCTATGTGCAAATGGTATTAGGTTATGCGCTAGGTTATTTGAGCATAGGCACGGTATTACTACCGCTCTACTATAAGTGGAATGTGGTTAGTATTTACACTTATTTACAACACCGGTTTGGTGAAAAAAGTTATAAAACAGGTGCAGCTTTTTTTATTCTGTCCAGAATAACAGGCACTAGCTTTCGCCTATTTTTATTGTTAAAGGTATTGCATTGGCTCGTACTAGACGAACATAATATTCCATTCTGGCTGAGTGCAGCTGTAGCGCTACTCGGCATATGGCTCTACACCAAAAAATCGGGCATTAAAACGATTATTTATACTGATACAGCCCAAACGCTGTGCATGCTGATTGCTTTGAGCATTACAATTTATGCATTGTTTTTTGAGCTTCAGTTAGACACCAAATCTTTGTGGGTGTGGTGGCAGTCACAACCCAATACACAACTGTTTTTTTGGGAGGATTGGAGCAGCGGTCAGCATTTTATAAAGCAGTTTTTTGCTGGAGCACTTATTGCCTTTGCCATGACTGGACTTGACCAAGAAATGATGCAGAAAAATTTGAGTTGTCGCTCGCTAAAAGATGCACAAAAAAATATGTTATGGTTTACCATTGCCCTGGTGATCGTTACCTTGCTATTTTTGGTTCTTGGTGTGCTGTTGAGTGCCTATGCTCAATCCAAAGGAATATCCGCTGCTGGGGATGATCTTTTTCCCATGATAGCTACGCAATCAACACTTGGAACAGTGGTCGCGTATGCGTTTGTATTTGGACTCATTGCTGCGGCTTTTAGTAGTGCTGACAGCTCCATGACATCACTTGCCACAAGTGCAAGCATTGACTTATGGGGAATTGCGTCAGGAAAAAAAGGAATTCAGCAGCGAAAAAAAATCCACTTTATTATGGCTGTTGTCTTATGGTTGTGTATTGTACTTTTCTACTATTTTATTAGAGACGAAAGTGTGATTGCTCAATTATTGCTATTTGCTGGGTATACCTATGGGCCTTTATTGGCCTTGTTCCTCTTAGGTATTTTTTCAAATCTACAAATAAGGGATGGGCTAGTACCCTATTTATGTATTGCAGCACCCACTATATCTTATGGAGTGTCTGTACTCTGTAAAACTACTTTGGGTTTTGAGTTTGGCTTTTTTGTGCTGGCCTTGAACGGAGTCATTTCAGCACTACTTCTGTGGGTTTCAGGAATTGGACTACCAATGTATCAGCGCACTTCCCCAAGTGAATCCACTGCCAAAAGCGGCAAGTAGGACTGTATCATCTTGTTTTATTTTACCCTCAGCCCATGCTTCTGACATAGCTATAGGAATGGATGCGGCAGTAGTATTCCCATAGCGCATAATATTGTTGTAAACTTGATCATCTCGCAGACTAAATTTCTTTTGCACAAATTGTGCAATACGCAAATTGGCTTGATGCGGAATAAATAAGTCTATATCGGATGCGTTTTTGCCGTTTTTCTGCAATGCCTCTTGAATCACTTGACTAAAGCGAACAACAGCATTTTTGAACACCAGTTGCCCATTCATATAAGGGTGATATCGCATATCGTCCTCGTCATAGTTCGCTACAATTTCAGGGATCCACCGCTTAGTACTTGGACCAATAATGGCCAACTCCTCTGCGTATTTACCCTCAGAATACAAATGTGTTGATTGAATACCTTTGGTCGCATCTTCCTCCCGTGTTATTACAGCAGCTCCTGCGCCATCCCCGAAAATAACCGAGACCGTACGTCCACGTGTGGTGAAATCCATTCCGCCTGAATGGTATTCAGACCCAACGAGCAACACATTCTTGTACATGCCTGTTTTAATAAACTGATCGGCAACAGAAAGTCCATAAATAAAGCCAGAGCATTGGTTTCGTATGTCAAGCGCAGGGCAGGTTCCCATACCCATGAGGTCTTGCAATAACACACCAGAGCCAGGAAAATATAAATCAGGGCTGAGTGTGGCAAATATTACAAGATCAATATCGTCTTTAGAAACTCGAGCCCTTTCGAGTGCCATTTTAGCAGCCTTAACACCCATCGAGGCAGTGCCTTCGCCAGAATCTTTTTCAATAAGACGGCGTTCTTTTATACCAGTCCTTTCTGTAATCCAAGCGTCATCTGTGTCCATAAGTTTGGACAAATTATCATTAGTAACTATGTTTTCAGGAACGTAATGTCCGAGTCCTACTACACGAGATTGATACATTTTTTGATTAAATTGAATAGCAATTAACGAAATAATGGCGGTAAAAAAAAAAGAAGGTGCAACAACCACGATGCACCTTCGAACAACTTAACCAAAATTAAACAAACCAATAAAAGGTATGAATGTAATTAAAAGAGTTTCATAGCAGTTTTCTCCACAAAATTAATTTTGTTGATTAATTACTCCACAAATATAAAAACGTTTAACAAAAAAAAAAAATTATTAAACAAAAATATTATGCCATACTGTCACTCTTTTGATTTTTGGTACTTTTTTTGGTAAAATGATAAAAAACAAAACTTATGTCATCAGGTAAAATAAATGTTGCAGTAGAAAACATTTTCCCATTAATAAAGAAATTCCTTTACAGCGATCATGAAATCTTTTTGCGAGAGCTGATATCAAACGCTACAGACGCTACCCTAAAGCTCAAACATCTTACCAACATTGGCGAAGCCAAAGTGGCGTATGGAAGTCCACAAATTGAGATTAAAATAGACAAGGGAAACAGAACATTACATGTCATAGACCAAGGTTTGGGCATGACAGCTGAAGAGGTTAGTAAGTATATAAACGAAGTTGCTTTTTCAGGAGCTGAAGAATTCCTGAACCAATACAAAGACAGTGCTAAAGACAGTGGCATTATAGGACATTTTGGTCTTGGATTTTATTCTGCTTTCATGGTAGCAGAAAAGGTAGAAATCATCACCAAGTCATATACAGATGTGCCAGCGGCTCACTGGAGCTGTGATGGATCGCCAGAATACACCTTGATAGAACATGACAAAACAGCGCGTGGCACTGAAATCGTCTTGCACATTGACAAAGACTCTGATGAGTTTTTGGAAGAAACACGTATTACGACGCTTTTGACCAAATACAACAAGTTTATGCCTATTCCCATCAAGTTTGGAACCAAGGAAGAAACCCACGAGGAAGGTGAAGGCGATGATAAGAAAGAAATCAAAGAAACGGTTGATAATATTATAAATAACACAAATCCGGCGTGGACCAAGAAACCAAGCGATTTAAAAGACGAAGACTACACCTCATTTTACAGGGAATTATATCCTATGCAGTTTGAGGAGCCTTTATTTCACATCCACCTTAATGTAGACTACCCATTCAACTTGACGGGCATCCTATATTTTCCAAAACTGAACAACGATCTCAACGTACAAAAAGACCGTATTCAATTGTATCAAAATCAGGTATTTGTCACGGATAACGTGGAAGGAATCGTACCTGAGTTCTTAACCATGCTAAGAGGTGTCATTGATTCACCCGATATTCCACTCAATGTATCGAGAAGTTACTTACAAGCGGATGGCGCAGTAAAGAAAATTAGCAACTACATCACCAAAAAAGTGGCTGATAAACTCCTGTCCATATTTAAAAATGACAGAGAAAATTTAGAGAAAAAGTGGAACGACATTAAAGTTGTAATTGAATATGGGATGCTTTCAGAAGACAAGTTCTTTGATAAGGCAAAAAGCTTTAATCTTTTTCCAACCACATCAGGCACTTATTTGACCCTCGACGAATTAAAAGAGCAAACCAAAGATGCACAGACTGACAAGGATGGCAAGCTAATTCAACTTTATGCTGCCAATACTGACGAACAACACGCTTACATTGAAGCAGCAAAAGGCAAAGGGTACACCGTACTATTGCTCGACTCACCCATTGTAGGGCATTTATTGCAAAAATTAGAGCAAGAAGACGATAAGCTCAGATTTGTACGAGTTGACAGCGACCACATAGACAAACTTATTATTAAAGATGAACCACAATTATCTAAGCTTTCTGACGAACAGAAAGAAGCGCTTAAGCCCATGATTGAAAACGTGGTACCTAAAGAGCAGTATACGGTTCAGTTAGAGGCTATGGACAGCGAAGCTGCACCTTTTATGATTACCCAACCCGAGTTTATGCGTCGTATGAAAGAAATGCAACAAACGGGCGGCGGTGGCGGCATGTTTGGCGGTGGATTCCCTGACATGTATCAGTTGGTGGTCAATGTAAACCACCCATTGGTAAGTCAGATTTTGGAAACCAAAACCAAAAAGAAACAAGAACGTCTGATAAAACAATCATTGGATTTGGCACGCTTATCACAATCGCTACTAAAAGGCGAAGAACTTACTGCCTTTATCCAACGAAGTTTTGAAATGATAAAGTAAAATCCTTGCGACTAATTTCTTTCTTGCCATATGCACAGCTAATTGTCGCTTTTTAGAAGATTTGTCTTGGCTATATTCCCTTTATTTTTCAGTGATTACGCTCATCATTATTGACGTGTCGCTTATTCTGGGATTTGTCAATACATTGTTATTGAATTACAGATAGGAAAACATCAAAAAAAGAAATAAAAAATACAAAAAATAATGCTTGAAATGTTTGATGTTTTTGCACCTGAGCTTCCTGATGCAACAATAAAATATTATCCAAACTTTCTCAATACAAAAGAGGCGGATTTGTACTTAGAACAGTTGACCAAGGAAACACCTTGGCGCAATGACCCCATAACCGTATTTGGTAAAACCTATCCACAGCCGCGTATGACTTCGCTACACGGTCATACCACTGACTCCTACGGTTACTCTGGTATTGTGATGCAGCCGAATCCCATGCGAAAGCCTCTTCTGGATATTGAGCAAAAACTACAGGCTTTTACAAAAGAAACATTCACCACGGTATTGCTAAACCTATATCGATATGGACAAGACAGCAACGGATGGCATGCAGACAACGAAAAAGAATTGGGTGTAAATCCAGTAATTGCTTCGATTAGTCTTGGCGCTTCTAGATATTTTCATTTAAAGCATAACAGTGACAAATCCCAAAGACTAAAATTGGAACTAACACATGGAAGTCTATTGTTGATGGAAGGTGCCACGCAACATTTCTGGAAACATCAAATTGCAAAAACAGCAAAAAAAGTGGGGCCCCGTATTAATTTAACGTTTAGAAAGGTGTTTAAAGCGCATTGAGTTTAGCGATAAGCTCGTTGCCTTTTGTTTCCAAATCAGCAACAATAGCACGGTAGTGCGTACGTTTATTTTCAACTCCCTTTTCATAAATGCGGAAGCTAAAATTGTCAAAAGCAGTGATGGCCTCATCCACTATAGCAGCTGTTTTTGATTTATCGACTTCAGGATTGGCTTTTTCTAAGCCCATTGCCATTTCGATGATTTCTCCAAGTACGTAATTTATATCTTTTTTAAGGTCGCGGATGTTTGCCATTGTATTGGTTTTTAGTTAGGTCCAGAAAATTGGACAAAATTTCTTGGTGTTTCATATAGGGTTACAGAAAGCTCATGTGCTGTTGTAATGTGAGGTCTCAATTTATCCCATATCACTAGGGCCATATTTTCGGCAGTAGGTATACGGGTTGCAAACTCAGGGACTTGTTCGTTTAGATTTTTATGATCGAAGGCATCTTCAATGTGTACTTTGATTAAATCTTTTAAAACTTTCATGTCCATTACATAGCCTGTTTCTGGGTCAATATCACCAGACACCGAAACAATAAGCTCATAATTATGTCCGTGGTAATACGGGTTGCTGCACTTATCGAAAATCTCTTCGTTTTTAGCATCACTCCAGTCTTTCCTGTATAGTCGGTGAGCGGCATTAAAGTGCGCCTTACGGCTTACGGTTACTTTATTCATTACAATTTAATTTGTTCATAGAACTTCTCAAAGATAATAATAAACCAAACGGTATAATTTTCGGGGTGTTTTTGAATATCGTCACGGACAGCGTCAACAGCCATCCATTTCCAATTGGCTACCTCTTCTAGGTTAATATCAGGTGTCTCGTTGAAGTGTCCTATCATAATGTGATCAAGCTCGTGTTCGGTAAGACCATTATCAAAAGGAGCTTTGTAAATAAATGAGGTCACCTCACTAAGCTCGGCAACAAAACCCATTTCTTCTTGCAGGCGCCGCTTACCAGCCGCAACATTGGTTTCGCCATTACGCTGATGACTACAGCATGTATTGGTCCACAAGCCGGGTGAATGATATTTGTGAAGTGCACGTTGCTGGAGCATTAATTCACCCTTATCGTTCAGTATAAATACGGAAAAAGCACGGTGTAGCACCCCTTTTTCATGGGCTTCCATCTTAGGCATCAAACCCAGGGGGTTATCATTCACATCAACTAAAACTACTTGTTCTTCCATATAAAATTTAAAAGTACAAAAAATGCAAAGGTAAAGCGGTAGTTTATTAAATGAACGTATTTTTACGCCTATGAGTTTTTTGGAAGAAATTGCACGCAGACGTACCTTTGGTATCATCTCACACCCGGATGCCGGAAAAACAACCCTTACAGAAAAGTTACTTCTTTTTGGAGGTGCGATTCAAGAAGCTGGTGCGGTAAAGTCCAACAAAATAAAAAAAGGGGCCACTAGTGACTTTATGGAAATTGAGCGTCAACGGGGTATTTCTGTGGCTACTTCTGTTTTGGCTTTTTTGTATAAAGACAAAAAAATAAATATCCTAGATACACCTGGGCACAAAGATTTTGCCGAAGACACTTACCGTACTCTAACAGCTGTTGACAGTGTTATTGTAGTTATAGATGTAGCCAAGGGCGTAGAGGCACAGACAGAAAAGCTAGTAGAAGTATGTCGAATGCGAAACATTCCCATCATTGTATTCATCAATAAATTAGACAGAGAAGGGAAAGACGCTTTTGATCTATTGGATGATGTAGAGCAAAAACTCGGCCTTACAACTGTACCACTTAGTTTCCCTATTGGCATGGGCTATGATTTTCAAGGAATATACAACCTGTGGAACGACAACATCCGCTTGTTTGAAGCAGAACAAAAAACTACGATCAGTCAAAGCAATCTTATAGAAAACATAAGCGACCCAGCGCTAGAAACAGCTATTGGCGCAAGTGCTAAAGAAACCCTAGAGGAAGAATTAGAATTGGTACGAGAAGTATATCCTAGTTTTGATAGCAAAGCCTATTTGGCAGGAATGCAGCACCCCGTATTCTTTGGATCTGCGCTGAACAATTTTGGTGTACAAGAATTATTAGATTGCTTTGTAGAAATAGCCCCTTCACCCCTAGCGAAAGCCAGTGAAGAACGTGTTATTGCTCCCGATGAAAAAGATTTTACAGGATTTGTATTTAAGATTCACGCCAATATGGATCCAAAACATCGGGATCGTTTGGCCTTTATTAAAATTGTCTCAGGCACCTTTGCGCGGAATGTTCCCTATTTGCATGTGCGACATAACAAAAAGTTGAAATTTAGCAGCCCCAACGCATTTTTTGCAGATAAAAAAGAAATCGTAGACATCTCATACCCGGGAGATATTGTAGGGCTACATGACACGGGCAACTTTAAAATTGGAGACACACTTACTTCAGGGGAGCTGATACACTTTAGAGGAATTCCGAGTTTTTCGCCAGAACATTTTAGGTATATCAATAACGCAGATCCCATGAAGGCCAAGCAGCTCAACAAAGGGATCGATCAGTTAATGGACGAAGGAGTAGCCCAATTATTCACCCTGGAACTCAATGGGCGTAAAGTTGTGGGTACCGTAGGTGCATTGCAGTTTGATGTCATTCAGTATCGACTTGAGCACGAATACGGAGCCAGTTGCACATACGAAAATCTCAATGTGCACAAGGCTTGTTGGGTAGAAGTAAAAGAAGGAGGCGAAACCGATTTTGCTGGATTTAAACAAATAAAATCGAAGTTTTTGGCCAAGGACAAACAAGGACAGTTGGTCTTTTTGGCAGATTCGGCCTTTTCATTACAGATGACCCAAAGCAAATATCCTAGCATTAGCTTCCATGCCACTTCTGAATTTTAAAATTAAAGCATATAAAAAAACCTCCATATGGAGGTTTTTTTATATTTAAGCTTCGCCAGTTGGGCCAAAATTAAGTGGTATGGGCGGTTGCTCATAGTCTTTAATTTCGCCGTGTGCTCCTTCAAAGCGTTGAACGTTTTCACCAAGTGCTTTCAAAAAACGCTTGGCATGCTGTGGTGTCAAAATAATACGCGAACGTACTTTAGCTTTTGGTGCACCAGGCATTATATTGATAAAATCTACAACAAACTCAGAGGCGGAATGGTTGATAATCGCCAAATTTGAATAGGTACCTTGTGCCATCTCTGGATCAAGTTCAATATTAATACTACCGTCCTTTTTTTTCTTATCACTCATTAAAAATCAGCACTTAAAGATTTTTCAGCTTTTAAAGCTTCATACTCATCGGTAAAACCTACAATAATATCATTGTAAGCACGGTTACCCGTACCGGCAGGAATCTTATGCCCTACAATTACATTTTCTTTCAAACCTTCCAAAGTATCAACCTTACCTGCTACAGCAGCTTCGTTCAATACTTTGGTTGTTTCTTGGAAAGATGCAGCCGAAATAAACGACTTGGTCTGTAGCGATGCTCTTGTAATACCCTGAAGAATAGGAGTAGCTGTAGCATTTACAGCATCTCGTGCTTCTACTAGGTTTTTATCGTCACGTTTGAGCAATGAATTCTCGTCTCGTAGTTGACGTGCTGTGATTATTTGACCTGCTTTAAGGTTTTCAGAATCACCCACTTCAAGCACTACTTTCTGACCGAATAAAGCGTCATTTTCAGTAATAAAGTCTGCTTTGTGTACCAACTGGTTTTCTAAGAAAGTTGTATCGCCAGAGTCTTCAACCCGTACTTTACGCATCATCTGCCGAACAACTACTTCAAAGTGCTTGTCGTTGATTTTCACTCCTTGCAAACGATATACTTCTTGTACTTCATTTACCAAATATTGCTGAACAGCAGCAGGGCCCTTAATGGATAAAATATCGTTTGGTGTAATAGCACCGTCTGATAAAGGCATACCTGCTTTGACAAAGTCATTCTCCTGAACCAATATTTGGTTAGAGAGCTTCACAAGGTATTTCTTAATGTGACCTGTTCGAGATTCTACAATGATTTCTCGGTTACCACGTTTGATTTTACCAAAGGTAACTACGCCGTCAATTTCAGAAACAACAGCAGGGTTGGATGGATTACGTGCTTCGAAAAGCTCTGTAACTCGAGGAAGACCACCAGTGATATCTCCAGATTTTGCAGACTTACGTGGAATCTTCACAAGAATTTTACCGTTTTCAATCTTCTCACCATCATCAACCATGATGTGGGCACCAACCGGAAGGTTGTAAGACTGTAGCGTATTGCCTTTAGTATCCTTAATTAATAAGGTAGGAATGACTTTTTTGTTTCTTGATTCAGAAATTACTTTCTCTTGGAAACCTGTTTGTTCATCAATCTCAACTTGGAAAGTAACCCCTTGCTCTATGTTTTCGTATCCGATAACACCAGAGAACTCAGAGATGATAACCCCGTTGTATGGATCCCATTGACAGATTACATCATCGGTCTTGATTTTTTGTCCGTCTTTGACGAAAATAAATGAACCGTAAGGGATAATGTTGGTGCTCAACACGATTCCTGTATTCTTATCAACCAATTTGATTTCAGAAGTACGCGAAATAACAATTTTGACAGCATTGCCATCATTGTCTTTTCCGTCAACAGTTTTGAGTTCCTCAATTTCAGCAATCCCATCAAAACGAGCTACCAATTTGTTTTCCTCAGAAATGTTTCCTGCAATACCTCCTACGTGGAAAGTACGAAGTGTAAGCTGTGTACCGGGTTCCCCAATAGATTGAGCGGCAATAACACCAACAGACTCACCTTGTTGTACCATTTTTCCAGTAGCTAGGTTACGTCCATAACATTTGGCACAAATTCCTTTCTTAGCTTCACATGTTAGCGGCGAACGCACGTCAACGCTTTCAAGAGGAGAATCTTCAATTGCTTTGGCATGCTCATCTTCAATTCGCTCACCTGCGGCAACTAAAACTTCCGCAGTTAATGGATGTATTACATCATGTAAAGAAACACGTCCAACAATACGCTCTCCAATAGATTCAACAACTTCCTCGTTTTTCTTAAGCGCTGATACGGATAGTCCACGAAGTGTGCCGCAATCTACAGAGTTTACAATAACGTCTTGTGCAACATCGTGTAAACGACGAGTTAGGTAACCTGCATCAGCCGTTTTCAAAGCAGTATCTGCTAGTCCCTTACGAGCACCGTGTGTTGAGATAAAGTATTCTAAAATAGATAAACCTTCTTTAAAATTCGATAGAATCGGATTTTCAATAATCTCACCTCCACCGGCATTTGACTTTTTAGGCTTAGCCATCAAACCACGCATTCCAGTCAACTGACGAATTTGTTCTTTAGAACCACGAGCACCAGAATCCAACATCATATACACAGAGTTAAACCCTTGCTGATCTTCGCTGATTCGCTTCATAGCAAGTTCAGTGAGCATAGCATTGGTAGAAGTCCAAATGTCAATTACCTGATTGTAACGTTCGTTATTGGTAATTAGCCCCATGTTATAGTTGGCAATAATACCATCTACTTGGTCATTGGCTTGATCAATAAGTTCTGTCTTTTCTTTTGGAATAATAATATCACCAAGACTAAAGGACAATCCTCCTTTGAATGCAAAAGAGAAGCCCATGTCTTTAATCTTATCTAAGAAGTCGGCTGTTTCTGGAACGCTTGTTACTTTCAAGATATCTCCAATAATTCCACGAAGAGATTTTTTAGTCAATACTTGATTGATGTAACCTGCTTTTTCAGGAACATGCTGGTTAAATAAAATACGTCCAACAGTTGTATCAATGATTTGATATAATAGCTCGCCTTCATCATTAAAGTCTTTGGCGCGAATTTTAACCATTGCATTCAGGTCTACTTTGCCTTCGTTGAAAGCAATATTTACCTCGTCTGCACTGTAGAATGTCAACCCTTCGCCTAAAACTTTACTGTCTTTGGTTGATTTTCTTGCTTTGGTCATGTAATATAGCCCAAGTACCATATCCTGTGAAGGAACCGTAATAGGTGATCCATTTGCAGGGTTAAGGATGTTGTGAGATGCCAACATAAGCAATTGTGCTTCCAAAATAGCCTCAGGGCCTAGTGGTAAGTGCACTGCCATTTGATCCCCATCAAAATCAGCATTAAAGGCCGTACAAGCTAGAGGGTGAAGCTGAATTGCTTTTCCTTCAATCAGCTTAGGTTGGAATGCCTGAATACCCAAACGGTGAAGTGTGGGGGCCCTGTTCAATAGTACAGGGTGTCCTTTAAGTACATTTTCTAAGATATCCCAAACCACAGGTTCACGTTTATCTATAATTTTCTTAGCTGACTTAACTGTTTTTACAATCCCACGCTCAATAAGCTTGCGAATGATAAACGGCTTATAAAGCTCGGCTGCCATATTTTTTGGCAATCCACACTCAAACAACTTAAGCTCTGGCCCAACAACAATTACAGAACGTGCAGAGTAATCAACACGTTTTCCAAGTAAATTTTGACGGAAACGTCCTTGTTTACCTTTCAAAGAATCTGAAAGAGACTTGAGTGGGCGGTTTGCATCTGTCTTTACTGCAGAAGACTTTCGTGTATTGTCAAATAACGAGTCAACGGATTCTTGTAGCATTCGTTTTTCGTTACGTAAAATTACTTCTGGAGCTTTGATTTCCAACAAACGCTTCAAACGGTTATTACGGATAATCACACGACGGTATAAATCATTTAAATCAGAAGTGGCGAAACGACCACCATCCAGCGGCACCAACGGACGTAATTCTGGTGGAATTACTGGCACTACTTTCATGATCATCCACTCTGGGCGATTCTCACGGTTTTTATTTGCATCACGAAGGGCCTCAACAACTTGTAAACGCTTTAACGCTTCAGTTTTACGTTGTTTAGAAGTTTCGTTATTGGCTTTGTCGCGTAACTGATAGGAAAGCTCGTCCAAGTCAATACGATTAAGAATATCAATCAAACATTCAGCACCCATTTTAGCAATAAACTTATTTGGATCACTGTCCTCTAAGTATTGGTTTTCTTGCGGAAGCTTTTCCATGATATTCAGATACTCTTCCTCTGTAAGGAAATCCATTTTCTGAACAGGCTCACCTTCTTCATTAGTTGCAATACCTGGTTGAATTACTACATACCGCTCGTAGTAAATAATCATGTCTAATTTTTTAGATGGTAGACCAAGTAAGTATCCAATTTTATTGGGAAGCGAGCGGAAATACCAGATGTGTGCTACGGGAACCACCAAGCTTATGTGACCTACACGGTCACGGCGTACTTTTTTCTCAGTAACCTCAACACCACAGCGATCACATACAATACCCTTGTAGCGAATACGCTTATACTTCCCACAAGCGCATTCAAAGTCCTTAACAGGGCCAAAGATACGTTCACAAAACAGCCCATCACGTTCTGGTTTGTGTGTACGATAGTTAATGGTTTCAGGCTTTAAAACTTCACCTCTAGAGGCAGCCAAAATGGTTTCAGGCGATGAAAGCCCAATGGAGATTTTACTGAAATCTTTTTGTTGTTGTACTTCGTTTATACGTGCCATATAAATTTTTTATTATTCTTCTAATCGAATATCAAGACCAAGGCCTTTAAGTTCGTGCATCAATACGTTAAAGGATTCTGGAAGGCCAGGCTTAGGCATGGCTTCCCCTTTAACAATTGACTCGTATGTTTTCGCTCGACCAATCACGTCATCAGACTTAACGGTCAAGATTTCTTGAAGTGTGCTAGATGCACCATAAGCCTCAAGAGCCCAAACTTCCATTTCTCCAAATCGTTGTCCACCAAACTGCGCCTTACCACCAAGCGGTTGCTGGGTAATAAGTGAGTATGGTCCAATAGAACGCGAGTGCATCTTATCATCAACCATGTGACCGAGTTTTAACATATAGATAACTCCTACGGTTGCCGGTTGGTCAAATCTCTCTCCTGTTCCACCATCATACAAATAAGTATGCCCAAATTGTGGAACGCCTGCCTCTTTTGTCAATTGATCAATTTGTTCGTTGGTTGCACCATCAAAAATTGGAGTAGCAAATGTTTTACCCATTTTTTGACCAGCCCAACCAAGAACAGTTTCATATATCTGTCCGATGTTCATTCGAGACGGTACTCCAAGTGGATTCAATACTATATCAACTGGTGTTCCGTCTTCTAAGAATGGCATATCTTCTTGACGTACTATACGTGCTACGATACCTTTATTACCGTGACGTCCCGCCATCTTATCTCCTACTTTAAGCTTACGTTTCTTAGCGATATAAACTTTAGCAAGTTTTAAGATTCCAGCAGGAAGTTCGTCTCCAACAGATATTGTAAACTTATTTCTACGAAGTGCACCCTGTAAATCATTTTCTTTAATTTTATAGTTATGCATCAAGTCGTTTACAAGACTGTTAATGTGCTTATCTACCGTCCAATCAGAATTGACAAGGTGAGCATAATCGTCTACTGAGTTAAGCATTTTCAAAGTAAACTTCTTACCCTTCGGCATTACTTCTTCACCAAGATCATTTATCACGCCTTGACATGTTTTACCACTCAAAATAGAGAACAATTTCTCGACCAAGACAGCCTTTAGCTTCTCAAACTTCAAGTCATAACTATCTTCTAACTCGATGATAGCCTCTTTGTCTTGTAAACGCTTACGTTTGTCTTTTAATATTCTTGTAAATAGTTTTTTATCAATGACAACTCCGTTGAGTGATGGAGAAGCTTTCAAAGAAGCATCTTTTACATCACCTGCTTTATCACCAAATATGGCACGAAGCAGTTTTTCTTCTGGTGTAGGGTCTGATTCACCTTTAGGTGTGATCTTTCCGATGAGGATATCGCCAGCACCCACCTCAGCACCCACACGAATCATACCATTCTCATCCAAATCGCTAGTAGCTTCTTCGGAAACGTTTGGAATATCGTCTGTCAATTCCTCTTTACCTAATTTGGTGTCACGCACTTCCAAGGAATATTCATCAATGTGAATAGAAGTAAATACATCATTACGAACTACTTTTTCAGAAATAACAATCGCATCCTCAAAGTTGTACCCTTTCCAAGGCATAAAGGCTACTTTCATGTTTCGGCCAAGTGCTAGCTCACCGTTTTCAGTAGCATAACCCTGACAAAGTACTTGGCCTTTTTCAACACGGTCCCCTATAGAAACAATCGGCTTTAGGTTAATGCAAGTCCCTTGGTTCGTTTTTCTAAACTTAACGAGCTCATATGTTTTTTCGTCAGAATCAAAAGAGACAAGTCTCTCGTCCTCACTCATATCATACTTAATAGTGATACGTTGTGCATCTACATATATAACTTTACCAGTACCTTCGGCATTGATAAGTACACGAGAGTCCGTAGCCACCTGACGCTCCAATCCAGTTCCTACAATAGGTGCCTGAGGACGCAATAGTGGTACCGCCTGACGCATCATGTTTGATCCCATCAAGGCACGGTTTGCATCATCGTGCTCCAAGAAAGGAATCAAGGATGCAGAAATAGATGCAATCTGGTTTGGTGCTACGTCAGTATAGTCAACTTCAGTTTTGTCAACTACTGGGTAATCTGCTTCTGAACGTGCAATAATCTTGTCAGCAGCTATTTCTCCAGTTTCTGTTTTATCGATGTTAGCCTGTGCAAATAGTTTACCTTCCTCCTCTTCAGCAGACAAATACTGAGAAGCAGACATATCAACAACACCCTCTTCTACTTTAAAATAAGGCGTTTCGATAAATCCGAGGTTGTTAACTTTCGCAAACACCCCTAGTGAGGATATCAGTCCAATGTTTGGTCCCTCAGGAGTTTCTATCGGACAAAGTCTTCCGTAGTGTGTATAGTGTACATCACGTACCTCAAAACCTGCGCGTTCTCTTGACAAACCACCTGGCCCTAGTGCAGACAAACGACGCTTGTGCGTAATTTCTGCCAGCGGATTGGTCTGGTCCATAAATTGAGAAAGCTGGTTGGTACCAAAGAACGAGTTGATAACAGAAGACAATGTCTTGGCATTAATCAAGTCGATAGGCGTAAACACCTCATTGTCACGAACGTTCATACGCTCTCGAATGGTGCGTGCCATACGTGACAGACCTACACCAAATTGAGATGAAAGTTGCTCTCCAACGGTACGTACACGACGGTTAGACAAGTGATCGATATCATCAATTTCAGCCTTAGAGTTAATCAACTCAATAAGGTATTTGATGATGGTAATAATGTCGTCTTTTGTCAAAACTTGTTTGTCCATTTCAATGTCCAAGCCAAGTTTTTTGTTCATTCGGTAACGCCCCACTTCACCGAGGTTATATCGCTGATCAGAGAAGAAAAGCTTATCAATAATACCACGAGCAGTTTCCTCATCTGGCGGTTCAGCATTACGCAATTGGCGGTAGATATGCTCTACAGCTTCTTTTTCTGAGTTTGTTGGATCCTTTTGAAGGGTATTGTGAATGATTGCATAATCTGCGGATTGTGCCTCTTCTTTATGCAGCAATATGGTATCGGCATTGGCTTCCAAAATCTGGTCGATGTGTTCTTTTTCTAGAACAGTATCCCGATCCAAAACAATTTCGTTACGCTCGATAGAAACCACTTCGCCCGTATCTTCATCAACAAAGTCTTCAAACCATGTGTTAAGTACACGAGCAGCAAGTTTGCGTCCCATTACTTTTTTAAGTCCTGTTTTTGAAACTTTTATTTCCTCTGCAAGGTCAAAAATTTCAAGAATATCTTTATCGCGCTCATACCCAATGGCACGGAAAAGTGTGGTAACCGGTAATTTTTTCTTACGATCGATGTAGGCATACATCACGCTGTTAATGTCCGTTGCAAATTCAATCCATGAACCTTTGAAAGGAATTACACGAGCGGAATACAACTTGGTTCCATTGGCGTGGAACGACTGCCCGAAGAATACACCAGGTGAGCGGTGTAATTGTGACACAACAATACGCTCAGCACCATTAATAACAAATGTACCACTGGGAGTCATGTAAGGGATGACACCCAAGTAAACGTCCTGTACGATAGTTTCAAAATCTTCGTGTTCAGGGTCAGTACAATACAATTTTAGACGTGCCTTTAGAGGGACACTATGTGTAAGACCACGTTCAATACACTCCTGTATGCTATACCTGGGTGGATCAACAAAATAATCCAAAAATTCAAGGACAAACTGATTACGGGAATCCGAAATAGGAAAGTTTTCCATGAAGGTATTGTATAGGCCTTCATTTCCACGTTCGTCGGACTTAGTTTCTAATTGAAAAAAGTCTTGGAAAGATTTGATTTGAATATCTAAAAAGTCTGGATAGGCAGGGGTACCAATGGCCGAAGCAAAATTGTGTCGGGTTGCGCTTGTCGTGTTGGACATATGGGTTAATCTATTAAAAATTAGTACTAGGGGCATAAAACACCAAATGGTTTAAGCCCACGAACGCATGTTCGGGACTTAAACCTCTGGATTGGGTCGAAAGCTTAATTACTTAAGCTCAACTTCAGCACCTGCTTCTTCCAAAGAAGATTTCAGTCCTTCAGCTTCGTCTTTTGCTACACCTTCCTTAATAGGGCTTGGTGCATTATCAACAAGCTCTTTTGCTTCCTTAAGACCAAGACCTGTTAATTCTTTTACAAGCTTAACTACAGCTAGTTTAGAACCGCCAGCGGCTGTTAGGATAACATCGAACTCTGATTTTTCCTCGGCTGCTTCACCACCACCACCGGCAGCGGGTCCAGCTACGGCAACGGCTGCTGCTGCAGGCTCGATACCATATTCTTCTTTGAGGATGTTGGCCAACTCGTTGACCTCTTTAACGGTCAAATTGACCAGTTGTTCTGCAAAATCTTTTAAATCTGCCATTTTTGAACTATTTAATTGTTTTTGTTTACGTTTTAAGCTTCCTTTTCAGAAAGTGTTTTGATTATACCAGCTAGGGTACCGCCACCTGATTGAAGTGCAGATACCACGTTTGTCGCAGGAGATTGAAGCAAGCCTATTATCTCGCCAATCAATTCGTCCTTGGATTTGATGTTTACCAAAGCTTCCACTTGATCGTCACCTAAATAAACAGCTTCCTCAATGAAAGCTCCTTTTAAAATAGGCTTATCCGATTTTTTGCGGAATTCCTTAATTAGTTTAGCAGGGGCATTTCCAGCCTCTGAAAACATCATAGCGGTGTTTCCAACCAATACTGTAGATAAATCTTCAAAGTCTTTGTCAGAAGCCTCCATGGCTTTGGATAACAACGTGTTTTTTACCACTTCTAGTTTGATATTTGCTTTAAAACAAGCACGTCTCAAATTTGAAGTTGTCTCAGCATTCAACCCAGAAACATCTGTTAAATAGATGTTTGCGTTGTCTGCTAGCTTAGCAGTTAACTGCTCTATTACGTTTGCTTTTTGTTCTCGTGTCATAAATTCTATTCGCTATTTAGACAACCTTAGTGTCGATATTGATGCTTGGGCTCATAGTACTCGACATGGCAATACTTTTGATGTATTCACCTTTCGAAGAAGATGGCTTGAGCTTCACAAGTGTCTGCAACAGTTCATCGGCATTGACCGCAATCTTGTCAGCATCAAAAGATGCTTTTCCGATTGGTGCATGCACAATTCCTGATTTATCCACTTTAAAATCAATTTTACCTGCCTTTACTTCATTGATAGCTTTAGCGATATCCATCGTCACAGTACCAGTCTTTGGGTTAGGCATCAATCCTCTTGGACCTAATACACGTCCTAAAGGACCTAACTTACCCATAACACTTGGCATAGTGATGATAACATCAACATCTGTCCAACCATCTTTGATTTTCTGGAGGTATTCATCTAGTCCAACAAAATCAGCACCCGCCGCTGTGGCTTCGTCTTCTTTGTCAGGCGTAACTAAGGCCAAAACTCGAATATCTTTACCTGTACCGTGCGGTAGACTAACCACGCCACGAACCATTTGGTCCGCTTTGCGAGGGTCAACACCTAGCCTTACAGCAAGGTCAACAGACTCATCGAATTTTGAATTAGCGATTTCTTTAACCAGTGCGGAAGCATCCTGTACAGAGTACAGTTTTGTCCGGTCTATTTTACTTAGCGATTCTTTACGCTTCTTTGTAATTTTTCCCATGATTCACTTCAATTAAAAAGGGGAATTTCCCTTGACGGTAAATCCCATTGATCTTGCGGTCCCAGCCACCATTTTCATGGCAGATTCAACTGTAAATGCATTTAAATCTTGCATTTTGTCTTCCGCAATTGCACGAACTTGTTCCCAAGTTACACTTGCAACTTTAGCGCGGTTGGGCTCGCCAGATCCTTTTTTAACCTTGGCGGCTTCCATCAACTGAACGGCTGCGGGTGGTGTTTTGACGACAAAGTCAAAAGACTTATCGACATACACAGAAATTACAACTGGCAATACTTTACCAGCCTTATCTTGAGTTCTAGCATTGAACTGCTTACAGAACTCCATGATATTAACTCCTGCGGCACCCAGAGCGGGTCCAACCGGCGGCGATGGATTCGCGGCGCCTCCCCTAACTTGTAGTTTTACTACTTTACTTACTTCTTTAGCCATTATTAATTTAACTCTAGTTAATGATTCCTGTATTAGTGGAAGCTATACAGTCATCGGTATATGTAACACTTTTAAACTTTTTCTACTTGCATGTATGACAGTTCCAGTGGCGTCTTTCTTCCGAAAATTTTCACCATTACTTCCAACTTGCGTTTTTCTTCATTTACTTTTTCTATGATGCCGTTAAATCCGTTAAAAGGACCATCAATTACTTTAATCGTCTCTCCAAGTTTAAATGGAATAGCAACATTTTCTGTTTGTACTGACAATTCGTCAACCTTGCCGAGCATTCGATTTACTTCAGAAGTACGAAGTGGAACGGGATCTCCGCCTTTGGTTTCACCCAAAAAACCAATGACATTGGTTATAGAACGGATAATGTGTGGTACTTCACCTGATAAGTTGGCCTTAATCATGATGTAACCAGGAAAATAGTTGCGTTCTTTGTTTACTTTCTTACCGTTGCGGATTTGAATTACTTTTTCAGTAGGCACCAAAACTTCTTCTACGAAATCAGAAAGACCAAGACGTGCAATATCAGACTGTATATAAGACTTGATTTTGTTTTCTTGACCGCTTACCGCGCGAACAACATACCATTTCTTTACATCCGTGTCTGTTGTCATGACTAGCTAATTAATTGAAAGTAAAATTTAACAACACGAGATAATAGCGAATCTGCACCCCAAATGGCAAGTGAGAAAATGATAGAGAAAACCACTACTACTGTAGTATGACGTAAAAGTTCGGACTGAGGTGTCCAGGTTACGTGGTTCTTAAGTTCTGCGAAAGCATCCTTTATGTACGTTATCATTGCCATTTTTTTATTTCTCCTTGCACGGGTTGAGAGGCTCGAACTCCCGACACCTGGTTTTGGAGACCAGTGCTCTACCAACTGAGCTAAACCCGTCTCTGTTGATGCACATGCTCCGTTTTTTGAGTTAGTACACCCGTTTAGTGCGCCAAAAGGTGCTGCATAAAACAGCACCTTTAGGACACAAAAACGTTGATTGTATTAATCTAATATTTCAGTTACCTGACCTGCACCAACGGTACGACCTCCTTCACGAATCGCAAAACGAAGACCTACGCTCAATGCAATAGGTTGAATCAAATCAACTTCAATAGTCAAGTTATCTCCAGGCATTACCATTTCTACACCAGATGGCAGTGCAATATTTCCGGTAACATCTGTTGTGCGTACGTAAAACTGTGGACGGTAGTTGTTGTGGAATGGTGTGTGACGACCACCCTCTTCTTTTTTCAATATATAAACCTCAGCTTTAAATTTGGCGTGTGGAGTAACTGAACCAGTCTTACAAATTACCATTCCGCGCTTGATGTCTGTTTTTTCAATACCACGAAGTAAGATACCTACGTTATCTCCAGCTTCTCCGCGATCAAGAATCTTACGGAACATCTCAACACCAGTAATCGTAGAGTCAAGTTTTTCAGCACCCATACCAATAATATCAACGCTATCGCCTGTGTTTGCAACACCAGTTTCGATACGACCTGTAGCAACAGTACCACGGCCAGTAATGGAGAATACATCCTCGATAGGCATCAAGAAATCTTTTTCAACATCACGCTTAGGAAGCTCAATCCATGCATCAACTTCTTCCATCAACTTCATAACAGAGTCAACCCATTTTTGCTCTCCGTTCAATGCACCAAGTGCAGAACCAAGAACAACAGGACCGTTGTCTCCATCATATTCGTAGAAAGATAGTAACTCACGTACTTCCATTTCAACAAGCTCTAATAATTCTTCATCGTCCACCATGTCTGCTTTGTTCAAGAAAGCAACAATACGAGGAATACCTACCTGACGTCCAAGAAGGATGTGCTCACGTGTTTGTGGCATAGGACCATCAGTTGCGGCAACTACTAAAATAGCACCATCCATTTGTGCAGCACCTGTTACCATGTTTTTTACATAGTCGGCGTGACCTGGACAATCTACGTGTGCGTAGTGACGATTTGCTGTTTGATATTCAACGTGTGACGTATTAATTGTAATACCTCTTTCTTTTTCTTCAGGAGCATTGTCAATTTGATCAAAGCTTCTTGCTTCAGACAAACCAGCATCAGCTAATACTTTAGTAATAGCAGCTGTTAAAGTTGTTTTCCCGTGATCAACGTGTCCAATGGTACCAATATTAAGGTGTGGTTTAGACCGATCAAAAGTTTCTTTAGCCATAATAATGTACGTTTATTCTTTTAAAATGAGCGCAAATATAATCTTTTCCTGTTTCAAATGCATGCTTAAGTAAAAAAAATATTGAGATTTTTAATATATTAGATGTTCCTAAATAAAAACACATGACCGCAAAAACCTCAAACCTACTCAATATATTGGCCGCTTTTGGCATGATCGCAGCTGGAATTATAGCTGTTTATGATGAAGACATGCTATTATAGCAATTGGAATTTATTTTATATATAAAGGATTTTTCGTGACCTCACTAATGCAGCATATTCAAAAAAGCATCAAAAGCAACTGCTGTTCAAATATTACGAAATCTTAAGTCTAAGTAAAGCCTAATTTTTTACAAATGGTAAAACTGTATTAGATACCTGTAACATATAAATGCCTGTTTGTAACCCATTAACATCAATTTCTTGGTTTTCTGTAATGATACCTGATTGAGTATTGCCGCCCAAAATAGAATAAATGCAATAAGGTTCAGCAGCCTTTAATCCACTGATACGTAAAAAAGATGTGCTTGGATTAGGATAAAGGCTAAGCTTAGGCATTTCATAATCTACGATACTTAGGTTAGGATCAGTAGAGCGCTCATAGCTAAAACCGCCCCCAGAATTTCTTCCAGACGTCCATGAGGTAATTTTGATGTCAATATATATGTCATCCGTAACAAGGTGCAGTACCATATTCTGCCCAATAGCATCTTGTGGTTTAGAAGTTCCTCTAAATGTAGAAAAAGTCAAAGTCCCAATGTTGGATGTAGTGCCTAAGGCCCATTGTGTATCGTCTGGGCTAGTACTTTTTGACGAATCAGATTCGGTTTTGGCATTATAAAGTTGTCCTCCGCTATTCCCCCTAGTTAACCACACATTTGAAGTTATTTGGTCTTGATTTTCTGCTAGGGTTGGATCAGCATTGTCAGTTTTTGTAAAAGTCATGGTTGGACCATTCCAAGTTGTTTGCGCTACAACTAGTTTTGAAACCAGCAGGATAAAAAACCAATTTTTCATTTTCTTTTTTTAATAAAGTTAACAAAAGAAATGAATAATGGAAAAACAGTGTTTTGGCATGTTTACTAATTAAAGTAATTATACCCTTAAAAGATCCTTTATTAAAGCAACGTATGGTGGAGTTAAAAGATAGCGAAGTATTCGAGCTTTCGAATTGTATCAAAAAAAAAAA